>MAAB01029602.1_pt1 | contig 50312 bp, 43 predicted proteins | sample 1115991 | NCBI WGS metagenome assembly MAAB01 (sample SAMN04961124, study PRJNA320927) | seawater metagenome | isolation source: sample BD02T18 sea water enriched with oil for 18 days | place: USA:Gulf of Mexico | collected 2013-07-27 | reverse complement strand
TAAGTTCACTGCGAATAGTTTTCTCATTTGGAGTTAATAGCTCATCAAACAACCAAAAGCCTTGTCTAAGTAATACAAGCTGTTCACTTATTTTACTAAGCACATTTAATGAAGGTGTTTCTACATATCGATCAACACAGAGTTGTAGCTCATTTAAGGAAAACTCTATACCGTGAGTGAAAGCACTTTGTAATGTTGCTTTTTTAGGTATTTCAATAATTGGTAATGATAGTTGTTCAGCAACCTCAATGTCATTCGCAGGTTGACTTTCAACGTCAACAGTCGATGCAATACTTTCATGATATAAAGCATAACCACGAGCTGCTTTTGTTAACTGCCCAGGCCTTAGGGCTAACTTACTAAATAGAAGTTTTGTTAACATCAATAATGCATTAGCATCACCTGTAACTAACTCTAATTCAACTTCATATATGCGCGGTTTATTTGCGTAATCCTGGCAAGCAACGTCACCACAATCAAAGGCAATCTCAACTTGAGTACCTGCAGAACTCACAAGCCAAGTATAGCGAGTAAAGTGAGTGGAAAATAATTCAACAATCTGTTGTTGTAATAAATTAATTTCTATACTTGGTTGAAAAATATTGTCAGGAAATAGTGAAATAATAGGTTTAGCATCAACTATATCGATATTATACTCAGGCCTTTGATGCAAACCGGCAATCACAGTACCTGATGTTTTTATTGTTTGTTCGAATTGTTTAGCTTCATCATTACATTGAGTGCCACGAGTACGTAAGGCTATTTTATTTTTACGTAATGTGAAATCAGCAGTATCAAAATAATGATTACTCAACTGTTTCTCTTGAAAAGCGAAGGTGATCTCATGTTCTGAGAGAAGTTGGCTGATAATAGCTTTTACCTGCTCTGGTTTTACCTGCTCAACACTTTCTAGTAAAGAATACTTTAATTCTATTTCTGTAACCATTATGTCCTAATTTGATTGTATATCTATCACCTAACTAGAATACCGTTAGTGCATGAATATGCCAATAGAGTGTTAACCATTCTTTATTGTAAACTTATACCCGTTACCATTCAAATTTCAGGATTTCAGTGGGGAATTAAATGACTTTAGAAAAGGAAATAATTCAAACATAATCATTCTACGGTTTGATTATTTAACGCGGTATAACATCATTTAAAACTCATTAAAGAAGCGCTTAAACTACATCACTTCATAGTTGCTGTGAATCTATAAGAGAATAACCGTTATTTCATCACAACACCTTGAATTGACATTGCTCAAACACTCTTAAACACGCATCTCGATTGGTAAAGGGGATATATAGAGTTCGACCAAGGTTAACTCTAATTTATTAGGAAGTGATGAAACTTATTGATTAACTTAGTTATCACTCATTAAAAAGGTATATTTAGTTAATGCATAAGTAAATTTTTGTAAGTGTTGAAGTCATTCTTAGCTTGCCATCAAAGCAGCAAACACATAATATCTTGTCCTCTTTGATTTATTTACTACATTGGTTTTTCTATGAATAACGTAATTAATGTCCTAGCATTTCTTGCTATCACTTTAACCAGCTCGTTTTTTATCTCTGCGCAGGCTGCAGATAACAATTACAAGCAAGGCTATATTTCTGATGAATTATTCATATATATCCATACTGGCCCAGGTAAAAAGTATAGGATTTTAGGTACAATCACTGCCGGTTCAAAAGTTCAAATTACCGGTGCTGCAGACGATGGTTATAGTGAGATCATCGATAATAAAGATCGCACCGCTTGGGTTGAAAGTAAATATGTTACCACTCAACCAGGACTGCGCTTTGTTGTTGCAGAACTTAACGGAAAAATAGCTACAAGTAGTGATTATAGTAATCAGCTTGATGGCGAGGTAAATGAGCTAAAGAGTAAGGTTAACTTATTAACGAATGATAAGAAAAAGCTGTCTGCAGAGCTTCAGAAATTGACGACTACATTAGAAAAAACTCAGACTAAAATTAAAGATCAAGATACCAACATTAAGAAACAATGGTTTTTCAACGGCGCATTAGTGTTAGGCGTAGGTTTGATCTTAGGATTAATTTTACCACGTTTCTTCACTCGTCGTCGCGGCTCTATGGATAGTTGGTCATAAGCCTTTAATTAGGTATTACCTCGTCAAAATTTAGCTTGAAGTGCTTATTCAATAACACTTCATTATATTCCCCTAACTCAACCTCAAATTAATTAACTAATTTATGGGAAGTTATTTTTTAAGATAAAAATAACTTAATGGAGCATAATAACAGGGCTAAAATGCAAACGAGAAAAATATTAGGTTAAAAAGCACACTTAAATCAAAAATAAAGTTAAATATTATCAGTGTTACCTCAACATTTACCACACACAAAATATATTTATTTTCTTTTATTATAAAAGAGTTTCCTATGAAGATATTAGCTATCCCCAATCGTGGACGATCATATAATGCTGTACGTCCGGAAGCAGAAATCTATATTAGCTTGGCTAAAGCGGGTCACGAAGTTACGATATTTACCTGCCAGAGCAATGCATATTATTCTGAATACAAAAAAGCAAATATAAACTTAGTGGAACTCCACTCCTTAAAAAAATATAGCTTATCAGTTATTAAACAAGTCCATAGGTATATAAAAAAAAATAATATTGATATTGTTTATGCGACTGAGTCTAACGGAATACCAAATGCTGCATTTGCTTGTATAGGGACTAAAGCCAAAATGATTGCTTATCGTGGCACTACTGGCGGCATGTATAAAACTGATCCTAGTAATTATCTATGCACATTACACCCAAGAATAAACGCGTATGTTTGCGTATCTAATGCGGTAAGAAATCATGTAAAGACAAAGATAAGAGATGCAATAAAATCAAACGTAATTACTATTTATAAAGGTCATGACAGTCATTGGTACAATGAACCAGCAGTCGAACTGGCAAGCTTAAGTACATCAGCAGAAAATTTTAATATTCTCTGTATAGGGAGCCCTAGACCTTACAAGGGAATGCGTTTTATGTTAGATGCGATGAAACATTTAACTGATTTAAGTAATTTAAAACTTATTCTAGTTGGTGACAATTTCAATTGTGAGCCATTTTCTTCACAAATCAAAGCCACAGGTATGAATAAACATATTATAGAAACAGGTTTTAGAAATGATGTCCCACAAATAGCGAAAAGTTGTGACGTTTTGGTATTACCTTCTGAGCGGGAAGGATTACCAAGAGTTATATTAGAATCTTTAGCAAATGGAACGCCTGTTATAACTTCAGCTAATGAAGGCGCTTTAGAGATTATCCAAGAGAATATCAATGGATATATTGTACCCATTGGAAATGGTAAGGCTATTGCAGAGCGAGTTCGCCACCTGTATGAGAATGAAAATGAAAAAATACATTTAGCTGATGGCGCGATTGAAACTATAAGCACAACAATGTCACATAAAAGAACGGTTAAAAATTACATTAATTTTTTCGAAAATATACTTTCACATTAATGCAACAAAGCTAGCTGATTAGACTATTAAAAAGGTAAGTTAATGCGACTAAACTTTCATCCAAACCAAATAATTTTCAAGGTATTATTTAACTTATTCTAGATAAAGCAATGAATAAAATATCAAAATTTTCTCGTCTAAGATTATTTTCACTTGTTCATAGCTAATTAGTGTACAGCAAATAAAATAATAATCCTTTACCTCTAACTCAATGAATTTTTATGTTTACAGAGTGAAAATAATTTAAGTTATTTTGTATAATTAAAGCAACGACATAATTAGAGTAATCATGCTAGCAATTACACTTTTTGCTAGGTAAAATGTTATCTTTCGCCTATAGACAACCAGTGAATCTCAACTTGTTAAATTTATTTAAAATTTTATATTGGATTACCATAACGTTCGCTCTCTTAATACTAGGTAGTATTAATACTTATGCCAAGGGACCATCTCCCTACCTACCACTGCAAGTGGAGCCGTTAATTGAGCTTGAATTACAACGTTTAGCGACGGTAGCAAAGTTACCACTTTTAACAAAACCTTATCATGCCGCAACAGTAAACCGTTACTTAAAAACGATTGTAGACAGCCATCCAACTTTGTACCGCCGGATAAACACATATTTAAAACGATATAAACAAACAGCAGCCTTAACCCATGCAACGGTTCAATTAAATTATGCCAATAAAGAGGACATCCTTTTACCCAATCAACGTGGGCAAATGGCTGATGCTAGTTATCAAGCTAGTTTTGCAAGTTTTTGGCAAGCAAACCAATATGTAATCATCAATGCTGGTGGTGTTTATTATGAGAACGGTGATTACCTCAGAAACAATAGTTTTGTCTCTATTGGAGCGGATATTTTTCAGGTAGATATCGGTTATCGAGAACATTGGTTATCGCCATTTCAAGAGAGTTCAGTGCTGTTATCGACGCAAGCAAAACCGCCATTGAGCGTGACAATTAGTAATTCAAACCTACTTACTGACTTTAATATAAAATACGAGATGTCTCTTGGCTTATTAGACGAGCAACAGGATATCCAATTTGATATAGACAAGCCGCCAGTGTCAGGTGAACCAGCGCTGCTGACCATGCATTTCAGCGCACAACCTTTTGATTGGTGGACAATTGGATTTAACCGTACTTTTATGTTTGCCGGTGGCGAAGAGAGTATTTCTTTCGGCGATATTTGGAATGCTATCATAGACCCCGTTAATAGTGATAACTGTGGTGGTGTTGGTGGTGGTTCTGAGTTAGAAGATTGCAGCGAAGAATTTGGTAACCAACAAGCCTCTATTAGCAATAAATTTGACCTTAACTGGTTTGATGTACCTTTTAGCTTATATTACGAATACGCAGGTGAAGACACAAACAATTTTAGTAATTATAAACTAGCGAATTTAGCCAACAGTTTTGGTTTGTTTTTACCTTACATTGGTGATTCACTTTCATTAAATATGGAATTTACTACTTTTCAAAGCGCCTGGTACACCCACCATATTTATGGTGAAGGTTATTCAAACGACGGAATAAAAATGGGGCATTGGTGGGGCAGTATGAAAGACGCTAATGATTTTGTAGGCGGTGAAGCCGGCAGTGTTCGACTCGATTGGCAAAATACTGGTGACTCTCAAATTTCCTTCTTATATCGCACAGCGAACTTTAACCAATCCAGTTATGCTGATTATCAACAAGCACATGAGCTAGAAATGAAGTATCACCAAGTAATTGACTCAAACTTCTTAACCTTGAAGTTATATTTAGGTAGAAATAATTATGGTGAGAATTTTGTACAAACTGGCATATCATATACTTGGTAGACTAAAACTTACACGTTAGGAGCAAGCAACGATGAGGGTTATCACTTTTGGTACTTACGATATTTTTCATGTTGGCCATGTAAATATTATTGAACGCGCAAGACTGCACGGTGAACATCTTATCGTTGGTGTGTCTTCTGATAAATTAAATATAGCCAAAAAAGGTCGACCACCTATCTATTGTGAAGACGATCGGCAACATATAATTCGCTCGATGCGCTGTGTTGATGAGGTTTTTTTAGAAGAGTCATTAGAACTCAAAGCTGATTACATAAAGTATTATAATGCCGATATATTAGTTATGGGTGATGATTGGCAAGGTAAGTTTGACCATTTAAAAGATATCTGCCAAGTGATTTATTTACCTCGCACCCCTTCAGTTTCAACTACAGAAATTATCGAAGTAGTTAAAACCAAGCGACTATAATTTTACCTGAGTCCACTTATGACAGTTAAACGTTACTTATTTTATATCGCCCATAACTATTCTTTTGAAATACTTAGACCATTGCAGCGTGTGATACTCGCACAAGGTGATGAAGTTAAGTGGTTAGCTATTGGCCGAGAAGTTAACCTAAGTTACTTTCAAAGTAATGAGTCTGTATTGAACTCTATTGATGACGCAAGAGCATACAACCCTGATGCTAGCTTCGCACCCGGCAATGAAATTCCCAATTTCATTCCCGGTTTAAAAGTACAAGTGTTCCATGGGCTAGAATGGAAAAAAAAAGGCCACTTTGTTATTCGTGACTTTTTTGATCTTTACTGTACTCATGGCCCAGCAACTACTAGCCGTTTTAATGTCTTAGCAAAAAAACATGGATTCTTCGATGTCGTTGAAACAGCTTGGCCTAAACTTGACTATTTATTCACATCCCCTTCAATGCCAATTAAAGAGGATTTGCACGCTCAAGATAAAAAAATCATTCTTTATGCGCCAACATTTTCTCCTACCCTAACCTCTGCTCCTGCATTGTTCGATGAAATAAAACGTTTAAGTGAGCAGAAAAATTATCACTGGTTAATCAAGTTTCACCCTAAAATGGCGACACAATGGCTAGAGCAATATAAAACATTAGTGAAAGATAACCTTCAGATAATCGAATCATCTAGCATAAATGAGTTATTACAAACCGCTGATATAATGGTGTCCGATACCTCATCAGTTATCGGTGAATTCTCATTGCTCAATAAAGTCACGGTAAGTTTGAATAATAAAGAGCCCGGTGATTACCTAGTCAATATTGACAGTGCAGGTCAACTTGAGTCAGCAATTAAGCAAGCACTTAATCCAAGCAAAAAATTAAAGGCAGAAATTAAAGCGTATGCTGACGATCTTCATCCTTATCACGATGGTCAGGCGGCTCAACGGATATTATCAGCAACTGAAAACATTTTGACCAATGGTAAACAGGCTACAAAACGAAAACCATTGAATCTTTTTAGAAACTTAAAGCAAAGAAAAAAACTAAAATATTGGACTATTTAAATGAGAATTAACAGTGCATATAACTAAACCGTCTAGCGATAAATTATTTTTCATTTGACATAGTTAGAGTAACTGCGCTATTAATAGTGTACTGAATAGTTTTCACTTAAAAAAGAATATTTATTAGCTTTCTCCGCATTTTTAAGCAAAGCTAAAAATGAAATTAAATGACTCATATGATTAAATTAATTAAGCACATTAAAAACAACCTCCTCCTCGCACTCATCATGCGCGGCTAGGTTTTGTTGCTTCTTCAAAAGTTTAATTATTGAGAACTAAGTAGAAATAAAATAAAACCCGCGCTAACAATCGCGGGTTTTTTTATGTCCGCAGTTAGGTTAGTCGTGAATAACAAATAATGCAGACATTAGCAAAAAGTTTAAAGGATAAAAAATGAGCAACCCAGCAATTAACAACGATCAAGTTATAATTTTTGACACCACTTTACGTGATGGCGAGCAAGCATTGAATGCTAGCTTGTCTGTTCATGAAAAACTTCAAATTGCCTTAGCGATTGAACGCTTAGGAGTAGATGTAATGGAAGTCGGTTTTCCCGTTTCTTCTCCTGGTGATTTTGAATCAGTTCAACAGATTGCACGTACCGTTAAAAATGCCCGTGTTTGTGGATTAGCACGAGCGGTGGAAGCTGATATTGACGCATGTGGTCAAGCGCTAAAAGTTGCTGATCAATTTCGTATCCATACCTTTATTTCAACCTCTGATGTACATGTACAACAAAAACTAAAAAAAGAATTTTCTGACGTTGAGGCGATGGCTGTTCATGCAGTTAAGCATGCACGCAAGTATACTGACGATGTTGAATTCTCTTGTGAAGATGCGGGCCGTACTCCGATTGATAATTTATGTCGTATGGTAGAAAGTGCGATTAAAGCTGGTGCCACCACAGTCAACATTCCAGATACGGTTGGTTATACTCTACCTTTTGAATTTCAAGGCATCATAACTAACTTATTTAATCGTGTGCCTAATATCGATCAAGCAATCATTTCTGTTCATTGTCACAACGACTTAGGTTTAGCCGTTGCAAACTCTATGGCAGCAGTGCAAGCTGGAGCTCGTCAAATTGAATGTACCATCAACGGTATAGGTGAACGCGCGGGTAACTGTTCATTAGAAGAAGTTGCCATGATCATGCAAACCCGCCAAGCATTGTTAGGTGTTAATACTAATATAAATCATCAAGAAATTGCTCGCACCTCAAAACTAGTTAGCACTGTGTGTAATATGCCAGTGCAGTTAAACAAAGCCATTGTTGGCGGAAATGCTTTTAGCCATTCATCAGGTATTCATCAAGATGGCATGTTAAAAGCCAGTAATACTTATGAGATAATGACGCCTGAAAGTGTCGGTATCGCAAAAACCAAATTAAATTTAACGTCGCGTAGTGGTCGTCATGTCATTAAACATCGCATGGAAAGTTTAGGCTATAAAGAAAGTGATTATGAGATTGAAGAGTTATATGCTGATTTTTTAGCCTTGGCAGATAAAAAAGGTCAAGTTTTTGATGATGACTTAGAAGCATTGGTATTTAAATTACAACAAAAAGATTTACAAGATTTTTTCCAGTTAGACACTATTAATGTGCAATGTGGCGATGGAGAATTTTCTACTGCAAGCATTAAACTGATTTCAGGAGATAAAGAAAACTGCAAGATTCACGCAGCAACGGGTAACGGTCCTGTTGATGCGCTTTATCAAGCAATCAAGCAAAGTGTGGATATTGAATTTGAAGTAAAAGATTATAAAATATCAAACAAAGGCTCTGGTGAAGATGGTTTAGGCCAAGCCGATTTAGTTATCATTTGGCAAGGTAGAAATTTCCACGGATATGGTTTAGAAACTGATGTGATTGAAGCGTCAGGCCAAGCATTAATTAATGCACTAAACAGCATACATAGAGCGATGACTATTGCCGATTTGAAATCCGCAAAACAAGCCTAATCGCCTAAAACAAATAAAATTAGCAGTAGCGAATCAATCGCTAAAAAGTTTCTAAAATATAAAAGGTTATAAAAATGTCCAACATAGCAATTCTAGCCGGTGATGGTATCGGCCCAGAAGTCATGGTTGAAGCTAAAAAAGTGTTAAACACAGTAGCGAGCAAGTTTGATTTTGAGATAACAACACAAGATTACGATATAGGTGGTGCAGCCATTGATAATCATGGTAATGCTTTACCTGATTCAACTATGGCTGGCTGTGAAGCAAGCGATGCTATTTTATTTGGTAGCGTTGGCGGCCCTAAATGGGCAAATTTACCACCAACAGAACAGCCAGAGCGTTGTGCCTTATTAGGTTTGCGTAGTCGATTCGACTTATTTTGCAACATGCGCCCAGCAACATTACAACCTTCATTATCTTCGTTATCTACTTTGCGTAGTGATATTTCAGAGCAAGGGTTTGATGTGTTAGTTATCCGAGAATTAACCGGCGATATCTATTTTGGCGAACCAAAAGGACGAAGAGGTGAAGGCGAAGAAGAAACTGGTTTCGACTCCATGTTTTATTCACGTCGTGAAATCAAACGTATCAGCCACCTTGCTTTTCAAGCAGCGCAAAAGCGTAATAATAAGGTAACCTCTGTTGATAAAGCCAATGTATTAGCAACCAGTCAATTATGGCGTCAAGTGGTCGAAGAAGTTGCTGTAGAGTACCCTGATGTTGAATTAGAGCATCTTTATGTCGATAACGCTGCTATGCAATTAGTTCGCGATCCTAACCAATTTGATGTAATGCTTTGTCCTAACCTATTCGGTGATATTTTATCGGATATTTGCGCCATGATCACTGGCTCAATGGGTCTACTCCCTTCTGCGAGCTTAAACAGTGACGGTTTTGGTATGTACGAACCTGCAGGTGGCAGTGCTCCTGATATTGCAGGGATGGGTATTGCTAACCCGATTGCTCAAATATTATCGACTGCATTATTATTGCGTTATAGCCTAAATCAAGACGCTGCAGCAAAAGCTATTGAAGACGCAGTATCAAACGCACTTGATAACGGTGTATTAACCGCTGACTTACTACCTGCCAGCGAACGTGAAAATGCAAAATCAACCAGTGAAGTGGGTGATTATATTTGTAAACAAATTGAGAGCGCATAAAATGACAATTTCTACCCCGAAAACCATGTATGAGAAATTATGGCAAAGCCACTTGGTTGAAGCAGCTGAAGGTGAAACGCCATTATTATATGTGGATCGACATCTAATTCATGAAGTGACTTCGCCACAAGCTTTTGCAAATTTACGCTTTCATAACCGCCCAGTACGTCATCCTGAACGTACTATTGCAACTATGGATCATAATATTTCAACCCGTTCAATTAAAATTGATGCTGCTGGTGAAGGTGCTGCTAATCAACTACGTGCATTAGGCATAAACTGTAAAGAATTTGGCATTGAGCTATTTGATATGGGCCATAAGAATCAGGGTATTGCCCATGTTATTGGGCCGGAATTAGGGCTAACTTTACCTGGTACTATCATTGTTTGTGGTGACTCACATACAGCGACACATGGCGCTTTCGGCGCGCTTGCTTTTGGTATTGGTACGTCTGAAGTAGAACATGTATTTGCTACCCAGACTTTACGTCAAAACAAAGCAAAAACGATGAAAATTGAAGTTAAAGGTCATGTTGGCGCAGGCATTAGTGCAAAAGATATTATCTTAGCTATTATCGGTAAAACTGGTAGTGCAGGCGCGACAGGTTATGTAGTTGAGTACTGTGGTGAAGCAATCGAAGCGTTAAGCATGGAAGAGCGCATGACTGTGTGTAACATGAGCATTGAGTTTGGTGCAAAAGCAGGTTTAATAGCACCGGATCAAACCACTTTTGATTACGTGGAAGGCAAAGAATACGCACCAAAAGGTGAAATATTTAAACAAGCTGTTGTTGATTGGACGAACCTAAAATCAGATGATGATGCCACTTTTGATGCGGTATTAACGTTAAATGCGAAAGACATCAAAGCGCAAGTGACTTGGGGTACTAACCCAGGACAAGTGATCAGTGTCGATGGTATTGTACCTTCTCCGGAAGACTTTAGTGATCCCATTGAAAAAGAATCGTGTGTTAGTGCCTTGAACTATATGGGGCTAACAGCGGGTACCAAAATGACTGATATCCAAGTGAATAAAGTCTTTATCGGTTCATGTACTAATTCACGTATAGAAGATTTACGCGCTGCTGCAGGTATTGTTCAACAGTTTCAAGGTCAGCGAGTTGTCGACAATGTAGATGCCATCATAGTACCTGGTTCATATCGAGTTAAAGAGCAGGCAGAAAGCGAAGGTTTAGATAAAATATTCACCGATGCTGGTTTTGAATGGCGCTTACCTGGTTGTTCAATGTGCTTAGGCATGAATGACGATGTGCTTGAAGAGGGTGATCGCTGTGCATCAACCAGCAACCGTAACTTTGAAGGTCGACAAGGCCGTGGTAGTCGAACGCATCTAGTGAGTCCGGAAATGGCTGCAGCTGCAGCTATTACTGGTCACTTCGTTGATTTAAATGCTTAACCGTCTATAACCTTACTGAGAAATATAAAATGGAAAAATTTAACACACATACAGGTTTGGTTGTGCCATTAGATGTTGCAAACGTCGATACCGATCAGATCATCCCTAAACAATTTTTACAAAAAACTGAGCGTATTGGCTTTGGTGTGCATTTATTTCACGACAGTCGTTATTTAGATCACGAAGGTACGCAAGTTAACCCTGAATTTATTATCAACAAACCAGAATATAAAGATGCCAGTATTTTACTGGCTCGTGAAAACTTTGGCTGTGGATCATCTCGTGAACACGCACCATGGGCATTACAAGAATACGGATTTAAAGTGATACTTTCATCAAGCTTCGCTGATATTTTTTATGGCAACTGTATCAATATAGGCATTTTACCCATTAAGCTTAGTGAAGATGAAATTGAACAATTATTCAAACTATCGCCTAATGCTCAACTAACGCTCAGCGTAGATTTGCCGAATAACACAGTAACTTGTGGCGAATTATCATTTAAATTTAGTTTAAACGAATTTCAACAATATAGCTTAGAAAATGGGGTTGATAGTGTCGGTTGGACGTTAAATAAACTCGATACCATCAAAGCCTTTGAAGAAAAAATGCCTGCTTGGCAATAAACTAAACCGTGACTTAATATAGACATATCATTAAGTCTATAAACATAAAAGCCTAGCCGAGTGACTACTTAGCTAGGCTTTTTACTTCCATCAAGGCTTCACTAATTTAATAGGAAAAGCTACCAATTAGTCAATGCAGGTAAACTGAATTTCTTCCCTTGAAAAGACAGGATCACTTGTTGAGGTAATATTTTTTCAACAATCAAACTTTCACCTATGTAATCGCCTTCATAGCGATCTCGACCATTTACATTGACCCAGCCTTGACCATCAGAAGCATAAATATGCTGTTCAAAATGCAAACTTGGTAAAGCATCTTGTAGCTGTTGCGGCATTTGAGTCAGCGACTTAAATGCAACCTCTTCATTAGAATTGATAGGTAAGTCATATGTATTAGGGTTATTATCTACTCTAGCATCTTTTGACTGGCTACTAGAGGTATTTTCTGTACTGGTTTCATCTATTGCCGCTTGAAAACGTGCTAATAAATCACTAGAAACACCTTCAACTTCGCTAACCTTATAATTAGTATCCCGCGAACTTTCATGAGGAGGACTATTTTTTTCACCACTAACTAACAGAGTTTCTTCCTTCAAAGACTCGTTAGTTATATTGTCAACTGCTTGTGCATTATGCGGGTCACTGTCGATTGCTATGCTACTCGACTTTTCAACTGCAACAAGTGAGGTATTAGAGGGTGAGTGCACTGTGCTTACATTAGGTGCTTTATTGTGGATATCAATTTCAGCTTGTTCTAATTGCGCTTTACTATCATCTGAGAGTCTATTATCGTTTTTAACGATAATCTTTGCCAACTCAGTACCGTTCAGCTGTGCTTCGACCTTGCTTACATCTTCTTGGTTACTCTTTGCCAAATTCTCCTTAACAGGAGTTTGCCCCCACCAAAAGCCAGCTAAAGCAAAGAAAGCAGCGACACTCAATATCGTAGAAAACATCAAAATATTATTGTAATGAAAACGACTTTCTTTTCTTGTTACCTCCTCTCCTAATGCGCGTTCGCCTGCCGCAATGACAGTTTTCTTATTAACAACACTGTCATTTTGATTATACGCCAGCATCAATGCGCTATGGCACAATAGGTTAATTAACCTTGGAACACCTTGGGATAACTGATGAATCTTAGTTAAAGCCCCTTTATCAAAAAGTGGTCTAACGCAATCTGCGACCGTTAAACGATGCTCAATATATTGCGCTAGTTCTTGTTTAGTTAACGGCATTAAGTGATATCTTGCCGTTATTCGTTGTGCTAATTGCCGTAAATCACGACGCTGCAATAATTGCTGTAATTCAGGTTGCCCTATTAGTATTACCTGTAACAATTTTTTTGTATTGGTTTCTAAGTTAGTGAGTAAACGTAACTGTTCTAATACTTCGGGTTGTAAGTGTTGGGCTTCATCAATAATCAATAATGTATTGATACCATTCTCATGATTTTTCAGAAGTTTTTCAGAAATCTTATCGGTTAAGGTTTTTAAGCTAGCCCCTGTTTTTCGATAACGAATTTTTAATTGGTCACATAAGGTGGCCAATAATTCTTGACAAGACAAGGTCGGGTTAAGAATAAAAGCAGCTTGTGTATTTTCCGGTAGCTGCTCCATTAAACATCGGCTTATTGTCGTTTTACCTGTTCCTACCTCCCCTGTTAACAAGGCAAAGCCACCCACTTCACCTAGCCCATAAGTTAAATGTGTTAGTGCTTCCTTATGCCGATCACTCATAAATAAATATTTAGGATCAGGGGAAATAGAAAAAGGTAATTCACTTAACGAAAAAAAATTGCGGTACATGATAGATGCTGGACAAAAAAAATAAGGTACAAAATTAACCGCTTGTTTGAAAGATGTCAAAGAGTAACTAATTTTAGAGTAATTGCGTAACATTTAATTGCAAATAAAAACAATTATCATTAAGATACAGGAAAACTAATAACTAACCTAAAATACTAAGAAGGAATACATGGTGTTAAAAACATCCCTCACACTATTGGCCCTTGTCATAAGCGGCCAAGCTCTCAGCCAAGAAAACCTAACTGCAACAAATGCAATGCAAACAAGCTCTGTCGAAAAAGATATTGAGCGTATTATCGTTACCGGTAGTCGTATTGCAGAAAATATTGATGAAGTCCCTGCTTCCATCACCATAATCAGCCAAAAACAAATTGCCGCGCAGTTGAAAGTTTCCTCAGAAATCCAAAGTTTATTGGCAAACCTTGTTCCAGGCATGGCGCCTAGTACTGGATCATCAAGTAATTCAGGACAAACTCTTCGCGGACGCTCTCCATTAGTGATGATTGATGGTGTTCCACAATCGACCCCATTACGTAATGGTTCTTTAGGTATTAGAACACTCGATGCCAGTGTTATTGAACGTATTGAAGTCATTAAAGGAGCGACCTCTATTTACGGTAATGGTGCTGCAGGTGGTATCATCAATTACATCACTAAAAAAGCAAATAGTGATAAGAAACTAAGCGGTCATGCCAGTATATCTAGTCGCTTTAGTGCGGTAGAAACTGAAGATTCAATTGGGCAACGCTATGAAGGAGGCATTAATGGCGAAATAAATAACTTCGATTATGTTCTTAATGCTAGTTACGAAGAAAATGGCTTACAACGCGATGCAGACGGTGATATTTTAGGTTTAAAATACGGTTTATCAGATGCTGTGATGCAAGATTACTTTGCTAAAGTAGGATATCATTTTGACGATGAAAAATCGTTACAGTTCACCTATAACTATTATCAATCTAAACAAGATGTCGATTTAATCGATCAAGTTGGCAATATCAATACAGGTGAAAAAACGCAAGCTATCCCATTAACTGAAGGCCAAGTCGTCTTAGGAGAGCCACAAGGTCCAAGTAACCATAATATGATGCTTAAATACGTAGATGATGAAATATTTAAGCAAACACAGTTGATGGTAGATCTTTACAGTCAAGAAGTAGACAATACTTTCTTTTACTCGCCAGTACTTGCTAATCCAGATGCAGGTTATGCCGGTGGGCAATCATTAATAAATTCAGAAAAAAAAGGCCTGCGGGTAAACTTTAATTCACTAGTTGATTTCAGCTTTGATAACGGTGACTCACTTGAAGCCACCTTTATTTACGGCATAGATGCACTGAATGATGTCACTTCTCAATCAATGGTAGATGGCAGAGTTTGGGTGCCTGAAATGGATATGGAAAACCTCGCCGGCTTCTTACAAACCAAGTTGATTTATAATGATGACCTCGTTATTAAATTAGGTATCAGACAAGAAGACATTGATTTAACAGTGAATGATTACAGTACCCTTAAGTTATGTAAAAGTGCTGAGCAATGTTCTGTTCCAGTCGATGTAACAGGAGACACACTAAATTATAAAGCGACTACCTATAATATTGGAATAAAATATAATGCGCTGCCATTATTTAGTCCTTTTGTTAGCTATTCACAAGGCGCTGATATCTCTGACACTGGCCGCTTATTACGCACAGCAACCGTAACCGATATTTCTCTTATTCGTACTGAAGCGTCAATTATTGATAATTATGAATTAGGTTTCAGCTCTGATTTTGAACAAGTGCACTTTGAATTTGCCACATATTTTAGTACCTCTGAGTTAGGAACAACCAATAAATTCAATGAAACTACTGGTGTTTATATGCCTGTACGAGCACCACAAGAAATTTATGGCTATGAAGCGTTAATTAATTATGACATTAACGATGCTTGGGCAGTTAATGCGACTTATAGCTGGGTAGAAGGCAAAAATACGGAAGCTGATGTTTATTTAGGGGCGAAGCAAATCAGTCCACCAAAAGCGACAGTCAATGTAAACTGGAACCCTACTAGTGATATCAGTGTAGCTATCAATTATTTATACGTTGGCGATCGCAAACGATTTGAACCTGTTGATGGAAAATATGTAGGAGATCAAGGTCCTATTGATAGTTATCAGGTAGTTAACTTAAGTGGCAATTATAACTTCGCGGATGATTGGTCAGCCTTTGTTGGCGTCGAAAATTTATTTAACCAAGATTATTATCCGACAAAATCGCAAGGTTACACCTACGGTGGTTACAACATCAAAGGTCTAGGAACCACGGTAAATATGGGGGTTAACTATCAATTCTAATGGTTAATTCTAACTATTTGTAACGTTGGGCATGGTAGCCACTCCAGCTGCTATGCCAAACGGACTATCCCTGAACTTATGCTTATCTTATGATACACTTTACTTAACATTCACTTCATTTTGGTCGTACTTTGTTAATCAGCAAACCTGAAATTAAAAATAGCCAACTTAACAGTTACTTAGTCGGTGGAGCTGTGCGCGACAAGCTACTCAATCGTCCGATAAAAGATGAAGATTATTTAGTGGTTGGTGCCAGTGTTGAGCAAATGTTAAAGCTCGGTTACCATCAAGTAGGTAAAGATTTCCCTGTTTTTTTACACCCCAAAACCAAAGCGGAATATGCCTTAGCTCGTACCGAGCGCAAACAAGGCCAAGGTTATACCGGTTTTAGCTGCTACTTCGCTCCAGATGTTACTCTAGAGCAAGATTTACTCAGGCGCGATCTAACCGTCAATGCCATGGCAATGGACCAAAATGGTGTGATAATTGATCCTTACAACGGCCAACGCGATCTTAATGACCGTATTTTACGCCATGTCAGCGACGCATTTATTGAAGATCCTTTACGAGTTCTTCGAGTCGCACGTTTTGCAGCACGTTATTATAAATATGGTTTTACCATTGCCGATGAAACACTTAACTTAATGCAAGAAATTAGCGCGAGTGGCGAGCTCAAATGTTTAACACCTGAGCGAGTTTGGCAAGAAATGCAATTAAGCTTAGCTGATGGTGGTGCTAATTCTGACCTTAATACAGGCAATCCCGAGGTGTTTTTTGAGGTACTGCAACAATGTAATGCCTTAGAAGAATTATGGCCTGAGCTTGCTGTTTTGTGGGGCATCCCAAACCCCGCCCTTTGGCACCCTGAAATTTGTAGTGGCATACATACCATGATGGTATTACAACAAGCGGTTTTGTTAACACAAGCCATACCTGTTGAACAAAGTGATCATAGAACGGCAGTACGTTTTGCTGCTCTGTGTCACGATTTGGGGAAAGGTGTTACTCCTGATAAATTATGGCCTAGCCATAAAGGCCATGAAAAATCAGGTTTACCCTTAGTTGAACGTATCTGTCGACAGTTAAAAATACCTTCCCATTACAAACAACTTGCTTTGAAAGTTTGCGAATTTCACTTGCATAGTCATAAAGCTTTTGAACTAAAAGCCAGTACATTATTAAAAATGTTTAATCAACTTGATATTTGGCGAAAACCAGAAGAGTTCGACTTATTTTTAATGGCCTGTAAGGCTGATTTTTTAGGTCGTTTAGGTTTTGAAAACCGTGTTTATCCACAAGAGCAATATTTGCAATCCGCAGTTAAAGCAGCCAGAGCAGTGACAGCCCAGCCCTTTGTTGAAAAAGGTTTACAAGGCCTAGCGATAAAAGAAGCAATGGCAACAGAAAGGCTTAACGTCATTGCAAAAATTAAAGCTGATTCTGCGTATTTAAACCCCGCTGATCAAGAATAGAATATTACTTCGATAAAACCCCTTTGTTGTTTGACGATAACGCTCGCTGAACAACATATACAAAGCTGTTCCAGCTAATTCACAGTCAAAAAAATTGTATAAAATAAAAACAACAATTTATTGCAGGACATTTACAAAGGACAACAACTAACTAGCACCCGTTTAATTATTATATTTAGAGCAAGTTAACTAAATAAGGTGATTAATATGACAGTGCAAATACAGTCTTCAAATAACTCCTCATCCGCTTTCATCACGGCGACTATTAAACCAAGTTGGCCTCAATCAGAGTTTCATCAAAATTATAATGAACTTTTAACTTCTGAACAAAAGAACACGTTACAGCAAGATGCTGATGACAAAATAGCTGCGCAAGTTGAAAACGTAAAATCAAATTACCAAACAGCCAAAGATATTGACTTAATGCAGTCATACTATCAGCAACAGCAAAAACTTTTTGATGTCTACTTACAGACCAGTACCGATGACAGTGCTGCAACAGTGGAGAGTTCATCAGTTGCCAACAGTAGTGCGGTATCAGCATTAACAGCTACCTATGCTGAATTATATCAATTACACCAGACGATAAAAGAAGGTGTCGGTCAACTACCTCGAGTTAGTACAGCTTACCAAGGGGATAAAACCGTGTCAGGAAACTCAGTTATCCATACAAATGAAGCTATCCAGAGTACTGCTAGTCAATCATTAACCAATAAACAGCTTGATGCTTATAACAGCCTGATGATGCCAAGTACAGCTTCTTATGTTCACCTAAGTGCTTAGCAAATTGCATTTCTTTTGCACTTTGCAATAAAAATGCAATCAGTAAGACTTAATGCTTGATCGCTTTTAACAAGTTCAATTCGAGTAATAAACACTGTGGTAGCCATAACCAGAGGGTTAACGCCAAAACATAAGCAATATTGATATCAAAATAGAGTCCGATCAGACTAGATAAGTAGATTACAGCCCGATTTCCGTATAATAAGTAATTCCGTTTCTTTTCAATAGTCATAATGCTCACCTTTAATATGAAGCACAAACATAGCTAACCATAAGTATGACGATAAATTGCTTGATTAACTTTAATGTGCTGTTTGTTTAACCTTGCCATTCAATAAACTGCATTTTTTAAGCCAGTTCACATGTTAAATTTGGTTAACATACTAAGGTCATTTAAGTTCTGCTTTTTCTATCGTTCTAAAAGTGAGGTTTATCCGAGGCGCTGAGACTTTTTTAGTCGGGGGTAAGCGGTGCAACCAATGTTGCTGTGTCGTACCTTTCATCACTAATAAACTGCCAGGTTTAAGTTGTAAGGCAATAACTTCTTTTGAGAGTTTATGTTTAAAAGCAAATTTTCGCTCAGCACCAAAACTAAGTGAAGCAATTGCCCCTTGCTCTTTTAAATCAGCCTCACCATCACTGTGCCAAGCCATGCCCTCTTCACCTGAGTGGTAAAGGTTTAGCAGGCATGAGTTATAAGTTTCATTGCTATATTGTTCAACCAGCTTTTTAAGCGTGAGTAACTCAGGAGTAAAGGGTATAGAGTATTTGGTAACTCCTGAATAACGATAGGCAAAAGGTTTACCGTCAATTGTATCTGCGCACCAGGCAACTTTTCTTTTCGTTTCGATGATCTTACCGAACACTAAAGCTTGATCGTGGCGCCAAGCAATAGTATTAAACAGCCGCTCAAAGTAATAATTGCTATCACTATCCGGCATGATCTCGCCATAGTAATTAACCTCACCGTCCTTTGGTAAAATGTTAATCGGCTCATCGAGCAAAGAAGAAAATAAATCCATCATTATAAGTTATCGACTATGGTTTACTTACCTATTGCCCCAAGGGTTTGCGGACGTTGAAGCAGCTGCGCGCTCACGGGTTTTCTTCGCTTGCTTAATTCGTAATTCTTCAGCATCATCAAGGCTCAACTCTTTCGGTGGCCTTTGCTCTAGTCCCGAGGGTACAATGCGGTCACGGGGTGGCAATTCAAAGTTAGCATCATCTGCTTTAGGTAAGCTGTGATATTGATACATATAAAATGCTTCAACCTTTTCTTGTGCCCACGAGGTCTTTTTCAAAAACTTTATACTCGAAGCAATGCTAGGGTTTTGTTTGAAACAATTTAGGTTCATATAAGCGGCTAAGATTTCAAAACCATAATGATCAACTAAGGTGGTTAATACTGTTTCTAGGCTTGTGCCATGTAGTGGGTTATTTTTATAAATGTCTTTATTGATCATGATTATTCCTAAACGACTTAAACTGGCAATTGTGCTATGGATAAATAACAGCGAATAGACTAATTATACCATTTGCCAGAGTGATGTCATGGTTAATCCCTTTTAGGATAAATAAAAAAGCCCCTTGTTTACTTTCTCAAGTAAGACAAGGGGCTTATATTTTCTGCTGAAGTAACTAAGTCACGGTTAAATTAAACTATTGCTTAGTTGCATTCACTTCTGCGTCAGCATTATCAAGTGCTAGTTTATAACCAAAAGAAACGTGGTGATAACGAGCGCTTGAGTAATCGTCATGTATTGCAAAGCCGAAATTATATACTTTACCAGCTTCAATACTAACATCACCTTCTTTGTCTGATTTAAGCTTACGCTTAACAATTACTGACCAGGTGCCATTTTTAAGTGAAGCTTCAACAACAGCGCCCATGCCTTTATGCATATCACGTTCTGCTAAAATTTGACCATCTTCTACTTCTTTGGTGCCTGATTTATAGCGAACAACATCCATAAATAGATTAGACTTCTGCGCAGCATCAATTTCACTCTGATCTTTTAGTTTATCCCAACCACCGAGTGCTTTACCGCCACGACCTTTAAGTTCTAACTTAGTACGTGTTTCTTTAAGATACTTAGTAACACCAGTACCTGAACCCGTATCGAATTTAAGGCGTTTAGCTAAATCACTGCCTTTCAACGTATCAGCATCAGGTCCAAATGGCATTGAGTTAGCATCAGCATGACACGTGCCCCAACAACCTGCTCTGTCGGCATATTCAACATCGTCAGTTGCCAACATAAAGGCGAGTTTCATTGGGTTTTCTGGATCCATTTTACCGCCATCAACGAATGGTACTGCGGCATGTTCACCTTCTGGCCAGCTAAATCTCAAGTAAAGGTTTTCACTATCATGCGTTGCATCAATAGTTACATCAAAGCTACCACGTTTACCTGGAATAACATTTGGCTCTAGGTCTTTTTCACTTTCCCCTGAAACAATGATATTGCCAATATCAGCGATTTCTTCACCGTGACACTCAATACAACGGTCGCCTTTAGTAAAGGCACGTTTACCACCATGTTTACGGCCTAGTATCCATTCAATAGATGCTGTACCTGGATAAAATACGCCAATATCTTTCGAGCTTGACTTACCCCAATCCACATTGATATTACTTGCAGTAGGTGCAGATTTTGCCTTAGCTGTAGCCTTTCCTTTAGCACCTCCTGCATTTGCTAATGCTTGAGCAACTGCGTCAGAAATTTTTTGCTCATTTTTAGCTTTTTCTGCCATTTTTTCTGCTTTTAGTGCAGCTTTTTCGGCAGCTTCTTTAGCTTCAACACGCGCTAAGCCGTCAATATAAGCTTGTGGCACTTCACGGATATAAGCAGGGTTTGGTGCTTCAATTCTTTCAAGCTCTTCTTCAGAAAGTTTATCGCGAACATCAGTGTGAGCAATGCCTTTATGACAATCAATACAAGTTTGTCCTGTTTCAAAAGCATTCATATGCTGTTTACGTGCACGTGGTTTTTGGAATTCAGGGTTCATTGACTCAAAGTTATGACAGTTACGACATTCTCTTGAGTCAGTCGATTTCATTGCATGCCAAACACTTTGCGCTAGTTCGAATCGATGTTCATTAAATTTTTCAGGGGTGTCTATTTTACCTGTTAACCAGAAGAACACCTCGCGAGAGGCTTGAATTTTACGAACCATTTTATGTATCCAAGGCTTTGGAACATGACAATCTGGACAGCCCGCTCTTACACCAGTTCGGTTTGTATAATGAATAGTTGGCGTATATTCTTTGTATACATTGTCTTTCATTTCATGACAACCGATACAAAACTCTGTGGTATTAGTCGCTTCCATGGCGGTATTAAAACCACCCCAGAAAACAATACCCACAACAAAAAAGATAACTGCACCCGAAACAGTGGTGCCCCAAATGAGTCTACGTGACCAAAAACTTGGTTTAAAAAAGATGTTATTTGCCATACTTACCTCTAGGTAACAGACGACTTTTGATAAAAATTATTAGCTTAACTTCGACAAATCAACTAAAAATTCAGCTCTCTTCCCTGCGCTAGCTAGGGAGGTTTTCTTACCGTAATTCCTTATTATTAAAATCACAGTACGTTAAGGCGTAATAAGATCATCACCACCCTTTTTATTTTCACTAACGTTTGTTGTTTTTAAGTAATGAAAATAAAAAGGGCATGGCATCAGCCATGCCTTTAACTATTGAATCAGTAAACGTATTAACTGTTCAGCTATAGGCTGTATCGCTCTATTTAAAGGAAAGAGTACCGAGTTGACGATAGTCAATGAGTACTCTTGATGCCTAAATTGGACGATACAGCAACAAGGTGAATAAGTTAATTAGGTTTTGTGGTTCATACGGTTATAAACGTTGAACTTACCAGTTGGCGTAGTTAAACCTTTAATGCGATATAACTCTTTAAGTGATTTCGCATCGTATACTACGATTTCACCAGTAGGGTTTTTAGCATCTTTACGGTTCCAAACAGATACCCAAACTTCGCTACCATCGTTGTTGAATTCCATGTGAAGCGCTGCTTTACCTGGCTCAGTTGTTACACGGATTGTTTTAACAATTTCACGCGTTTTCTTATCGAAAACTTGTACAGATTGTTGAATTTCTGGCTCAGGATGCTTAAGTTGATCAGCCCAAACGTATTGTGAAGTTTCGTGAGTACGGATAAATGCTCCAGCACCATCAGTTTCAACTTCATAACACATTTTCCATGCGTTATCTGGGTGACCAATTGGATCATTACCCCAAACAGATACTAAACCAGTACCTAAGTGAGTAGTACCGCCAACAGGACCACATTTTTCATCAATCCAGTTAGCGCCTGGACCAGGATGAGGAAGTGAATCAACATCAATTTGTGCTTCTAGCTTACCTGTTTCAGTATCAACGATAACCATCTTGTTTGATGCGTTAGCAGCAATTTGGAAGTAACGACCTGATGGATCGTAGAAACCATCATGTAAGAATTCAGAAGATGCAATGCTAGTAATCGTTAAGTTATCTAAATCTGAGTAATCAACTTGCAACATTTGACCTGTTTCTTTAACAGCAACAGTAAATTCAGATTTATTAGGCGAAGTGTAAACTGCAGCTACACGTGCTTCCTTAACGTACTCACCTTTTGTGTTGTAACCACGAGTAGTAACAACTTTAAGTGGGTTTAACGTAACAGCGTCCATGATAACGAAATGCGCAGGCCAGTAACCACCAGCAATTACATATTTACCGTCACCAGAAACTGCGATGTCACGTGCGTCATATGCCATTTTAGTTTCAGCAACTAACATTTTCTCAGGTGTTTGCCATAAATCGATTTTGTTAACTTTACCGTCACGACCAATGGTGTACCAGAAACGACCAACATCTTTTGCATGATCAATTTTATGATGCTCTGTACCTTTGATTACATGTACAGCGTAACCTGTATCAATATGAGCAATAACTTTCTTAGTATCGCCATCAACAATCGCCGCTGTACCTGCATCACGTTCGATTACAACAAAGAAGTTTTTCCAGTTTAAACCATGTAATGGCTTAGTTGGGTAATCTTTTGGAGCTACAAACTCTTTAGTGTGAGAACGCATTTGCTCTAAAGACATTTCCGGTGGAACTGGAGGAGTCATTTGAATGAAGGTTGCTAAGTTAGCAATTTCTTTTTTGCTGAATAAATCATCAAAGTTGTTCATGCCGCCTTCAGTACCTAGAGAAATGATTTTCTCTAAACGCTTCTGACCTTTTTTAAGCATGTTTTTCGGCTCAAGGTTTTTACCCGTTGCACCTTTACGTAAAACACCATGACAACCAGCACAACGTTGGAAGTAATGTAATTGAGCTTTTTCAAAATCAGCTTCAGATAACGTTGGCTCTGCAGCTGATACTGACATACTAACACCAGTAGCAGCCATGCCTATAGCTAAACCAAGTGCTGAAAGACCATATTTTACTTTTTTCATTGGGTACTCTCCAGATATTAAAAATTCTTTAATTATTAAAGGCGTTAAACAAGTTAACTAACCATGTTTTACCTATGCTTAACTTTTTAGTCGTATTCATTTAGTTGATTGGAGCTAGTTCGAGCCAATCGACTGAAATCCTGATAAAAAAGGCATCTTCAGGAAATTTTGTTTACACACTACGGTGTAAAAAGTTGATGCGTCATTTATGTAACTAAATATTACTATCAGCACTATCAGCTATATCCACTTTTGAAAATGTGATTCAGATCAAGTTTAAAAAAAAATAACTTTTAAAGAATAAACAAATTGATCAAGGTCAATAAATTGCGCTTTGAATTATAAAATAACTACTTGTTCATCAGCATTAAGCGCTACTATTCAGCCAACGTTATTAATCATTTAACCATATTTTTTTTAGGGGTATTTCATGGAGAATCGCACTAAGTCATTTATTTATGCGGCTATCATCGGCTTAATTATTGTAGCCATCTTTTTAGGTTTTTTATCAAGTATGACGAACCCCATTTCTTGGATCCTCATAGCAGTGCTAATCCTTATTCCTGTGCTTTACAAGAAAAAGTCTAATCCTAATCAAGTGCAATGGCGTGAAGAGTACAGCGTTGGTATCGCCCACATTGATGATGATCATAAAAAGCTCATCAGCTTATTAAATAATTTCAGTATCGCTTATGACTACGCGATGAGTGAGTCTTTTGAAAAAGAAGCATTGAACGAATTAATTAGCTATACCAAGTATCATTTTGAACGTGAAGAAAAAATGATGGAAGAGAATGATTACCCTGATTTAATTGCCCACAAAGCGCAGCATAAAGTGATGATTGAACAAGTTGAAAAATTTGTACAACTATACAATGAAAAAGGACATGATGCGCTCGAGGAAATTGCAAGTTTCTTATCGGATTGGTTGATAAATCATATCAATGGTACCGATAAACAGTATTCTGAACACCTACACAATAAAGGCATTTATTAACACTAAATTACAGACACCTTACAGATGAACACACAAAAGAGCTTCCTAGAAGCTCTTTTTTTTTAGTAAAAGTCAACTCGCTCAAAATGAGCAAAAACCAAGCAAATATTCGTATAAATTCGAATAAAATGATTTAAATCAAAAAAGCCCCGCACTTCCTCATCAAAGTATGATCTTTGACAAAAAACTAATCCCCTAGCCGTTATAAGGTTAAGCCAACTTAATAAAGCATAGTGGAAAAAAAATGAGTCCTAATAAAATTACCTTAACCGGCTTAGCTTTCGCTACTTATTTATTCAGCCTTATTCTTGTAACAACAGCTGCTTATGCAAATGAAATCACCAGTGATGAAGTGTTATCTCAAGCACGTAAAGATGAGCTTAACCATACGGTAAAACAAGATTGTGGTTCTTGCCATGGCATGACCTTAAAAGGCGGCTTAGGACCCGCTTTGTTACCAGAAAACCTTGAAGGTAAATCAATACTGTTTTTACAACATACTATTTTGCATGGCCGAGCTGGTACCGCAATGCCACCATGGAAAACACTTTTAACCGAACAAGAAGCCTTTTGGATTTCCCAACAATTAAAAGCGGGAAAAATAACAGACAAGTGAATCAAGTAGTCAAGACAGAATATTTACTGAATATAAAAGCAAAGACTATTAGCAATAATATAGCACCATGAAAGGATAACTGATGAACACACCCTTATTAAAATTAGCAAGCGTGGCAATACTATCTAGCGTGATTGCCGCTTGCGCAAGTTACACTCCAAATGAAGTAAGCCAAATACCAGTTCGCGCCACAGGAGATATGGGTGTTGTTATTGAACGCGCCACAGGTCAAGTGCAAATTGTTAATCATAGCCACCAAGAAGTATTAGCAGAAATAGATGGTTTAGGCGATTTATCTCACGCATCTATTGTTTATTCACGTGATCAACGCTATGCCTATGTGTTTGGACGTGATGGTGGATTAACTAAAATAGACATCCTAAAAGACAAGATAGCTAAACGCGTATTACAGTCTGGTAACAGTATTGGTGGTGCTATTAGCCAAGATGGCAAGTTAGTTGCGGTATCAAACTACACCCCTGGTGGCGTAAAAGTCTTTAATAGTGAAACCCTTGAACTCGTTGCTACAATCGACAGTTCTATTTTAACGACTAAGCCAAAAAATAAAGATGGTAGCCCAGTTCGTTCTAAAGTCGTTGGTTTAGTTGATGCGCCAAACAACAAGTTTGTTTTTAGCTTATTTGATAGCAATGAAATTTGGATTGCTGACTTTTCAACAATTGAGCAAGACAAAGCCCCAAAATTGACCAAGTTTTCTGATATTGGTTTATTCCCTTATGACGCTTTAATCAGCCCTGATGGTCGCTACTACATCGCGGGTTTATTCGGTGAAGACGGTATGGCGCTTGTTGATTTATGGCACCTAGAAAAAGGTGTAAAACGCATTTTACCTAATTACGGCAAAGGTCAGCAGAAACTACCCGTTTATAAAATGCCGCATCTAGAAGGCTGGGCAATTGCCGGCGATTACGCGTTTATGCCTGCAGTCGGTCAACATAAAGTATTAGTGGTAAATACCAAAACATGGAAGCAAGTAACTGCAATCCCTGCACATAGCCAACCAATATTTGTAATGGCGCAACCTGATAACCGACAAATCTGGGTTAACTTTGCACACCCTGACAACAATACCATTCAAGTATTTAATACCGAAACGTTTGAGTTAGTAAAAACCTTAACACCGGGTCCTGCTGTTTTACATATGGAGTTTACGCCGCGTGGCGAGCATGTATGGATGTCAGTGCGCGACAACAACGAAATTCAAATATACGATACCAAAACACAAACATTACAAAAAACACTTAAATCATCAAGCCCGAGTGGTATTTTCTTCACCAATCGCGCACACCAAATAGGCTTGTAACTATGACTAAAAGCATGACTAAAGACACCGCTATTATTTCACAACTACAGCAAGACATTATCAATAATAGCCAAAAAGGGTTTCCACTTACCAGTAAGCCTTATAAAACGATTGCTGAACAACTTGCGCAAGTAAATATCGTCGCAAGTGAGCAAGAAGTATTTGATGCGATTGACGATCTTAACAAGCAAGAAGTACTTTCTCGTGTTGGCCCAGTCTTTGATCACAAAAAAGCAGGTGCCAGCACATTAGCGGCTCTTGCTGTGCCAGAAAAAGATCTAGATAAAGTTGCAGGTATTGTTAACCAATTTGATCAAGTGAACCATAACTACGGCAGAGAGCATAGTTATAACCTTTGGTTCGTGGTCACAGCTAGCGATATGGTGGCGCTGAAAAGTACGATCGTAAATATTGAATTACTTACTGGTTTACCTGTTTTAGTCTTGCCAATGGAAGCTTCATATCATATTGATTTAGCATTCAGTATAAATGTTACTGGGGTAGAAAGCCCTTTTTACAGTCAAGAGAATAAACAGTTAAAGCAGTCGAGCAAAATTTCTGGATGCAACGATGACGTGATCAACCTGAACAATTATGAAAAAGCAGCCTTACGTGGCGCTATTGAAAAAGGCCTACCTACAGCTTTATCTCCCTATCAAGTTATTGCAAAGCAACTTGCATTGACCGAACAGCAAGTGCTGATGCAAATAGCTAATTGGCAAGAGGATGGTTTGATCCGCCGCTTTGGATTAGTGATTAAACATAGGAAGCTTGGCTATGATGCTAATGCCATGGTTGTGTGGAATATTCCTAATGACGACATGGATAAAGTAGCGCAGAAGTTAGCTAAATGTGCACCCGTTTCATTATGTTATCAGAGGCCGCGTCGCTTACCTGATTGGCCGTATAATCTATTTTGCATGATTCATGGTACCGATAGAAACTTAGTTCTGCAGCAAATACGTCAAATTACCGAACAACTTGGCCTAGAGTCCATTGAAAAAGATGTGCTGTTTAGCTTTAAAGCTTATAAACAGCATGGGGCCCGTTACAGCAAAGCAAAAATTAGCAAAATCAACGCCAGCAAAAAAGACAATAGCAACGAAATAAAAAAACAAGGACAAGCCCATGGATAACAGCAGCAGTCCATCTAAGACAACAAACTTGAGCAAAAGCCGAAAATGCCAAACCGTTGAACTTTCGGCGCTAGAAAAGCAATTAATCAATCTATTGCAGCATGGCTTACCTGTTTGTGAACGCCCTTTTGCACAAATTGCCAAAGAAATATCAAGTACCGAACAAGACGTAATAGCATGTTTAACCAAGTTACGCAGTGAAAAAGTACTAACTCGCTTTGGTCCTATGTTTGATGCAGCTAGTTTAGGTGGCGCTTTTACCTTAGCAGCTTTAGCCGTACCTGAAGCTGACTTTGATTTTGTAACTGAGCAAGTTAATAGTTTTGAGCAAATTGCCCATAACTACCGCCGTGATCATGACTTTAATATGTGGTTTGTAATCGCTACAGAGTCAACTGAAGAAATTGATAAAGTTGTACAAGCTATTGAAAGAAAAACGGGATTAAAAGTGCTAAACGTACCCAAATTAAAAGAATTCTATGTGAGTCTATACCTGCCTGTTTAACCAAACTATTTATTGAGAAATTAATAGTTAAACATTTTTCAGCAACAGCAGTTTATTTAAATATCACATACAAAAGAGTCTACATTATGTCATCAATCATTCAAGAACAAGACAAACTGACCGATCAAGAAAGACAATATATTTTATTGACACAAAACGGCTTACCTATCATTCAAGAGCCATATCACGCCATTGCGGAACAAATGAACATCAGTGTTGAACAAGTACTTTCCCTCACTAAAAGCATGCAAGAGCGCGGCATTATCAGGCGCATAGCCGCAGTGCCGAACCACTATAAATTAGGCTATCAATTTAATGGTATGACCGTATGGGATATTGATGATGAGCAAGCTGAAAAATTTGGAGATGCTGTTGGCCAATTACCTTTTGTTAGTCACTGTTATTTAAGACCTCGTTTTTTACCTGAGTGGAATTACAATTTATTCGCTATGGTGCATGGGAAAACCGAAGAGTCAATCGCCAAGTATCGGGGCCAGATCAAAGAATTGTTAAAAGAAGTCTTGGTCACCCGCAACCATGATTCAAGTCAAAACATTATTACCAAAAGTAATGATATGTTAACCAGCACAGCAATACTGAAAAAAACAGGTTTGCGATTAAAAAAGTAAATTAATTGCAGCGAGAGCAAAGCCCTAGGGCAAGGTATGTAATACCAAGTCTATTAAGTTATTTCCCGCACAGCGAGAATTAAAAGGCTTAGAGGCAAGGCTTTAATTAAAGGTAATGGTTTTTCCCTTATCAAAATGAAAAACGCAGCATATAAGCATTTTAAACTCGCCCTTGGGGAGCTTATTAGCAAACTGATTACTTCGCAAAATTGGTAAAATATAGAATAACTATATTTAATCAATTTCACTTGTTCTAAGCTCGCTAATAGTAGCTCTGAGCTGAGAATAAATTTAATAGAATTGGTATAAAATTATGTTTAGAATTTCACAGTTATTAAAAACACTTCATGATGACATGGCTGAATTTAAGCCAGTAAAAGCGGCAAGAAAGATGCCCGGTCCTGTAGTTATTTGGAACCTCATCCGCCGTTGTAATTTACGCTGCAAGCATTGTTATGCCACTTCTTTAGACATTGACTTTAAAGATGAATTAACAACTGAACAAGTTAAAGCCACCATTGATGATTTAAAAGTTGCTCACGTACCTGTGTTAATTCTTTCAGGTGGTGAACCTCTAATGCGCCCTGACATCTATGAAATTACCGCTTACGCTAAAGAAAAAGGCTTTTACGTTGCCCTATCAACGAATGGCACTTTAATTGATGAGTCAAATATCGACAAAATAAAAGCGTCTGACTATCAATATGTAGGTATCAGTATTGATGGTTTAGAAGAATTCCACGATGAATTCCGCCGTCAAAAAGGCAGCTTTAAAACTTCAATGCACGCGATTAAATTATGTAAAGAAGCGGGAATAAAAATTGGCATGCGTCTTTGTTTAACGAAAGACAATAATAAAGACTTACCCGCAATGCTCGATTTAATGGAAGAAAACAAAGTTGATAAATTCTATTTATCTCACTTAAATTATTCAGGTCGAGGAAAACGTAACGCTGAAAATGACGCTATGTTCAAAATGACCAAAGATGCCATGGAATTACTATTTGAACGGGCATGGTCACATATTAGTCAAGGAATAGAAACTGACTTTGTAACGGGTAATAACGATGCCGATGGCCCCTTTTTATTAAAATGGGCTACCAAACATTTTGGTGATAGTCATCCCGAATGTATTGCCAATTTAAAGCAACGCTTAATCAATTGGGGCGGCAATGCCAGTGGCGTTAATGTGGCAAATATTGATAACACCGGCACTATTCATCCTGATACTTATTGGTGGAATCACCCCATTGGTAATGTAAAAACTGAAAAGTTTTCTGATGTGTGGAAAAACACCCAAGATCCATTAATGCTTGGTTTTAGAGAAAGTCCTCGGCCAGTGAAAGGCCGTTGTGGCGAATGTGATTATTTAAATATTTGTGGTGGTAACACTCGAACGCGTGCTTTTGCTCAATCGGGTGATGCATGGGCTGAAGATCCTGGTTGTTATTTAAAAGATGATGAAATTGGTTTTGTTCCACCACCATCAAAATTTGCCGATGAGTTAACCAACAAAGAAAACCCGATTCAATTTGTTGAAGTATAAAAGTAATAAAAAAGTTTTTAAGCACATTGATACAGAACAAACGAATTATTAATGACACGACACTAATTAAGCAACGGAGCCCTTCTTGAAGTGGGCTCAATAGCAATAAGGCGAGAGCATGAACACACCATCAACAAATCAGTTAAACAGCCTAGGCTCAGCAGATAACGATAAGATATCAGCGAGAGGAAAATCAGTATTAAACCAAGGAGAAGTTGCCTTAGTAGGCTCTGGTCCTGGAGATGCTGAATTACTAACAATTCGTGCTATGCGCTTTATTGAGCAAGCTGAAATTGCAATTTATGACCGTTTAGTCAGTGATGAAATATTAGCGTTACTGCCTGATAATTGCGAAAGATTTTATGTCGGTAAAGAGCAAGCTAAACATTGCGTCCCCCAAGATAAGATAAATGAAATTTTAGTACACGAAGCGCGTTTAGGTAAAAAAGTATTACGTCTAAAAGGCGGTGACCCATTCATTTTTGGTCGTGGTGGTGAAGAAGCAGAATACATGCTGCAACATGGCGTTAGCTGTCATATCTGTCCCGGAATTACAGCTGCTTCAGGTTGCACAACCTATGCAGGAATTCCATTAACACATCGTGGTGTTGCGCAAGGCTGTACCTTCATAACAGGTCATATTCAAAACAATGGCCAACTTAACTTGCCTTGGCAAAGCTTAAGCTGTCCAACGCAAACTGTTGTGTTTTATATGGGCATTAACACTTTACCTAAAATTGCTGAAAAATTAGTGGAGCATGGTCGAGATATCAATACACCTGCGGCATTAATCCGCAAAGGCACTCAACCTGAGCAAAAAACATATCGCGGCACTATCGGTAACTTAGCTGAGCTTGTTGAAAAGCACAACATTACCCCACCAACACTTATCGTTATTGGTGATGTAGTTAATCAACTCACTGAACAACAATTGAAAACACCAGGCTTTTTAGATGCCAATGACTATGTTCAGCCCGTTACGGTAAAAATAGCTTAAGCACAACTAACGATACTGCCAGCTAACAGTAGTCACCTTTGGGATTACCGCACAGGAAGTAGCACGGATGCTATTTAGTAGGCAATGCAGAAAACACTCCTGTGCATATTGTTTTATAAAAAGATCCTCATTGACCCTTCGCTGAGGATGACCACTAAATATCTGAATACAAAAGGTTACCTCATGACTAAATTCTCTTTTTTACTGCCTGTTTATGTAGTATTGCTCTGTAGCTCTTTTACTAGCTATGCTGCACCAGTAAAAAAGACCACCATGTCAGCTACTGAAATAGTGGCGGCAAAAAAACTTTATCAAGACAATTGCCAAAGCTGTCATGGCGTAGATAGATTAGGCGCTATGGGGCCTGCCCTATTACCAGAAAACCTTGCCCGCTTTCGCAAAAATAAAGCGATTAAGGTTATCAATACTGGCCGTGCTGCTACCCAAATGCCAGCTTTCAATAAAACGTTAACTCAATCTGAAATTGCCAGCTTAGCAAACTATATTTATACGCCATCAAAGGCCTCATTAAAATGGACGGCTTCTGATATTAGTGCGTCAAAAGTACAGCACTTTGATCAAAGTAAACTACCTAACAAAGCACAATTTGACGCTGACTTGATGAATTTATTTATCGTGGTTGAATTAGGCGATCACAGCGCTACCTTATTAAACGGTGATACCTTTGAGCGCTTAGATCGCTTTAAAACCCGTTTTGCTTTACACGGCGGGCCTAAATACTCTCCTGATGGTCGTTTTGTTTTTTTTGCCTCTCGTGATGGCTGGATCAGTAAATACGACATATACAACCGCAAAACCGTCAGTGAAGTGCGCGCAGCCATTAATACCCGAAATATCGCTATCTCAAGTAACGGAAAGTACTTAATTGTTGGCAACTACCTGCCTAATAATGTTGTAATACTCAATACCTCTGACTTATCACCATTAAAAGTGATTGATGCTAAAGACAGCGATGGTAACAGTTCACGCGTTAGTGCCGTTTATAATGCACCACCTCGTCATAGCTTTATTGTCGCCTTAAAAGATGTAAAAGAAGTATGGGAAATCCCTTACAGTGATGCAGGTGGCGTTGAAGTTTATAAAGGTTGGGCGCATGACTATAGGGTAGAAGCGAAAGCGGAAGGTTGGAAGGCCGACTTATCTCAAGAAGATGAGCAATTTCCTGTCCGCCGCATTAAAACCGATGATTACTTGAATGACTTTTTCTTCGACCCTGATTACATCAACTTAATTGGTACTGCACGTAACAGCCACAATGGTCAAGTAATTAACTTGGACACTAAAAAGAAAGTAGCCTCGATTGGCTTAACTGGCATGCCACATTTAGGCTCTGGCATTACTTGGAATTATCAGGGTAAAGAAGTCTTTGCCTCCCCTAATATTAAAGAAGGTAAAATTACCGTTATTGATATGGAAAACTGGAACATCATTAAAGAAATTAAAACCGAAGGCCCTGGTTTCTTTATGCGCAGTCACAGCAAATCCCGATATGCATGGACTGATGTCTTCTTTGGCCCAAATAACGACAAAGTTCATGTTATTGATAAGAGTACATTGAAAATAGTGAAAACCTTATCGCCATCACTAGGAAAAAATGCCGCTCATGTAGAGTTTACTAAAGACGGTAAATTCGTACTGTTAAGTGTGTGGGATATGGAAGGTGAACTGATTGTCTACGATGCTGAAACCTTAGAAATAGTAAAACGTATGCCAATGAAAAAACCGTCAGGCAAATACAATGTGTACAACAAAATTAATTATGAACGAGGCACAAGTCATTAATATTACCTAGTTCGCAAGTAACCCGCTAGATAACAGCCTGTGACGTCAAACGTTACAGGCTTTTTTATCTTCCAAGGTAATTTTCGAAGAAGGATATAGCGTGTAAAATTACTGGAGATATTGTTACTATATTGAAATTAATATACTCATGACTGGTTCTTACTTAACCTAGCCTTATAAATAATAAAGCTTCATTGTCATGAACAAATAAACGCTCACTTAATAAGCTCTTAACCATCACTAAATCATAATAAAGGCCAGCCATTAATGTTATCCACTTTTTTTAAAGCAAAATCTGTCGTTGATGAAACAAGCAAAGAATGGATTTTTGATACCTTTGCCTGGTGCATAGACCAGCTTGATGGCAAGTTTTTCAAAGAAAAAAGTGAATTAATATTACCCAATAATTCGTTTTATCCCGGGAGTGCCAGCAGCGTAGAAGAAATGGCAGATAAGATTTTTTCTAATACCCTCAATTACACTGGCATGACATCATGGCCATTACACCTTGTACCTGCCGAGAGTTATATTCAAAAAGCGATGCCACAGTTAACTGTTAAATCAAGATTGCGCGGTGAAACTGCAAAGGTAAGTTCTGTAGTCGCTGCGCAGATGAACTCTGATAAAAATTCGACTATCAGATATAAAATAGAGGGTGAAGCGCTAACATCTTCGATACCATCGTCAACACAAGCAGAAGATACAATAGACATTGCTTTTCATCCAAGTCAGCTTAATCAACCGCAAGATTTAATTGCCTATTTAGTGCAAGTACAGGCAGGTATTTTAGTTAACCAGCATGGCATACTGCCTCCTGGCGGCGAAGAAATATTACCTCAGACAATAGATTTGGTTGCCTGTTTTATGGGCTTTGGGGTGATTTTTGCAAATACTGCCTATCAATTTAAAGGCGGTTGTGGCTCGTGCAACAATCGAAACCTCAACCGACAACCAGCGCTGCCTGAGTTAGAAACGGTGTATGCTTTGGCATTATTTTGCGTAATCAAAGAGATTGACGTAAAGCCAGTAAAAAAAGCACTAAAACCTCATCTAGGCAAGGCCTTTCGCCAAGCCCATAAGGAAATTTCATTGTATTTGCAGCAATCCACTAACCCTAATCATGCACGATTAATCACAGGCTAATGTTAGCTAGCATGTTTTGATAAATTTCGAGCAAGTTATCAACTAATTTAGCCGTTTGAATTCTGTGATGTTTAGGGTAAATTAGCCGTTAAACTGTCACTGCATTAATTCGATTGTCATCAAAAAAATGAGCTATTCACTTAAACGGAGTTAATGTGAAACCACAGATTGGCGTTATATTTTTAGTGCTAGCAGCCCTAATCGCTATGGGAACAGCAGCTGCACATTTATCTTGTATCTATTTGGGTCCAGAGTGTTATGCCGCTCAAATGGCTCCTCCACTGATTGTAGAGTCAGCCATTAATGGAACCTATTTAGCACCTATAGGAACTATTTTTGCCTCGGGTATTTTTGTTGTGTTAGGACTCTATGCCTTATCAGCTGCTGGCTTTACGGGCTTATTGTTAGATAAACTGCCACTGGTAAACTATGCAATATATACCATAGCAACACTTTGCATTATTCGTGGTGTATTGCCATTACAACTCTGGCTTCGTCACCCAGAAAAAATAAGTGAGAGTATTTTATATGTCGGTATTGTTTGGCTAATTACAGGGTTATTGTATTTAATCGGCTATCGAATATGCTCCACTAAACCTACGTCAATTTTATCGGTATAACATAATGATAAATACTGTATTAAAAACAATGCGCCCTTCCTTTCTCGTGTTAACATTCGCCTGTGTTTTCTTGGGGCTAAGCACCTCAATAGCTACAGGAGCCTCAATAGATAAAATACTATTTTTCCTTATTTTCATTGGTGCTATGTCCGCTCATATCAGCGTAAATACGCTTAATGAGTATTATGATTTTAAAAGCGGATTGGATTTCAAAACGATAAAAACCCCCTTTAGTGGTGGTAGCGGTGCACTACCTAATAACCCTAAGGCCGCAAAGCTAGTATTGTTACTTGGCTTGTTAACATTGTTTATCACAGTCGTTATTGGTATTTATTTTATTAGTACTATCGGTGCAAAAATCCTTCCGATTGGCCTAGTTGGGCTTGTTATTATTGTCACCTATACCCAATGGTTAAATAGATTGCCGCGTTTATGTTTGATTTCCCCTGGCCTAGGCTTTGGACTCTTAATGGTGATTGGTACGCATATTGTTTTGACGTTAGATTATTCATTGCTGGTTTGGCTAGTATCGCTGATACCATTTTTTCTAATCAATAACCTACTTTTATTAAATCAATATCCTGATATGCAAGCTGATGCGAGTGTAGGGCGTAATACCTTCCCTTTAGCTTTTGGTATTAAGCGTAGTAACCAAGTATATGGCCTATTTATGTTGCTAACTTATTTATTAATCTTATTATATGTTTTTACTGGCATCCTACCAACGATAGGTTACATAGCACTACTTCCCATGCCTCTCTCTATTTTTGCATGGCGTGGCGCGATTAGACATAAAGAGAATATCGGGAAGTATCCGCCACATTTGGCCGCAAATGTGGCAGCAACCATAGTCACGCCATTTCTATTAGGTCTAGCAATACTGATTGGCTAAAAATTCTAACGTTTCCAAAAGACGTTTATTAGCGCACCGATCATGATCAAACCACCACCTATGATAGTTGTAGTCATAGGTACTTCGCTAAAGTATGCCCAACCAATAAAGACCGAAAACAAAACTTGCACATAGGCATACGCCGTTGCTTTGTTGGCGTCTGCACTATTGAGTGCCTTGGTTAACCCTACTTGACCTACTTGGGTGAATATACCCACCAAGATCAATAAACCTGTCGCTGCTAAACTAGGTACCACAAAGTCACTACCCAACATAATCATTGAAACTGGAAAGGCGACTAAAGGAAAGTAAAAAATAATGACAGAGCTGTCGTCTGTTTTTGTTAGTTTCTTGATAATAACATAAGCAACGGCGCTACCGAGTGCTCCCATTATACCCGAGGTTATACTCACCCATGGATAATGCACCCCAGTATCGAGCTGTAGGTTAGGCTGAATAATAACGAATAAGCCAAGTAAGCTAACAACAATACAAGCGATTGTTGAACGCTGGATAGTTTCTTTTAGAAAGAAAACTGCCAACACGGCAGTAAATACAGGGTGCAAATATTGCAATACAGTCGCTTCTGCCAATGGTAACGTTGTGACAGCATAATATACAAACATCAAGGCAAATGAACCAACTGTGCCACGTGCAATTAAAAGTGCTTTATTATGTCCCCACATCGAAATTTTTTTACGCTTAATGTCAGCGTAACTAATAATGCCCGACACAATAGCTCTTGCCGCAACAATTTCAAGTACTGGAATACCTAAGGTGCTGACTTCTTTTACACAAGCAGCCATTAAGGCAAACCCTAACGCCGAGATCAACATATACCAAACACTCATTGGCATTGAATTTTTTATAGTCATGAACATTTACTGTTTTACTCGAATATAGAGGATGTAAGGTAATACCAAACCGATTAGCTTGATAAACAGGCGCTATTCTATCTTATTTAATGTTGGGGTGAACTAGCTTGATCAGATTTTTATGGCTAGTTATTCATATCTGATTAGGTTGTCATAAGTTAATAATCATACTAACGATCAAACCATGTACTGATTAAATTTCGCAACTAACTTTAAAGCGATTATAAAACAATGAGATAGATCAACAAACAGAGAAAAACCAAATTAATAAACGGTAAATTTGACTAACATCAACAAAAGCATCTGTTAAGTGCAAAGTATCACAATTAAAGAGTAGAGTAGTAACTCTATTCAATTCCCTACACTTTATAAGGTTACCCTCGTGATTATTAGTAATCGTGTTAAATCTGTTAGCTTTATCATCATATCTGTTCTCATATTACTGGCGGTTATTCTCAGCTTTTTGACCAATCCTGTTAGCCCAACACCTTGGGTATTAATCGCAGCATTGTGTATGATGCCACTGATCAAGCAAAGACACATCAAACAAATTAAATGGAGCAAAGAATACAGTATCGGTATTGAATATATTGATCAGGACCATAAAAAACTGTTGCACTTATTAAATCAATTTAGCATTGCATACGATTATGCTCAGTGTGAAGAATTCGAACGTGAAGCTTTAGAGGAGTTAGTCAGTTATACCAAGTATCACTTTAAACGCGAAGAAAAATTGATGGAAGATTATGGCTACCCTGATTTGTCTGAACATCAAGAAGAGCATCAAGCAATGATTGATAAAGTCGAAGAGTATGTAGATATCTATAATGTACAAGGTCATGATTCACTAAAACAAGTCACCAATTTACTGACTTTTTGGTTAATAAATCATATTCAAGAATCAGATACAAAGTATCGAGATTATCTGATTGAACTAGGTGCTGACGAGTTTGATATTTAAGAGCTATTTCTCAATATCTCTCGGGGTATTTGACCATATACACTAAAATATACGCCTAAACCTTCGAGGTTTAGGCGTATATTATTTTATTAACAATTATCAAATGATTACTTACTGTAGGCTAGCTAGCTTTTGACGTATAGCTTGGTATCTTTGCTGCTCACATAAAGCAAAACCAGATAATTGTCTCACTTTATTACGGCCAAACAATGGCACAGACAGGCCAGCAAAAAAGCGGCAATAACTTTCAATAGACAATGGCTGATTTATTTTTCCATTCAGTCGCTCAGCTAACTCCCTCATACCTTGTTTTAAAGCGTCATCATTCGGCCATGGAATTTGTGTTTGCGAATGCTCTAACACTGCCACTTTGCCGCGACAAACACTACAATGACCGCATTGTGCAGTAGTGTTTAACTTACTAACAGGATCAAAACTATTGTCATCGAAGCTATTATCATCAAAATAACGCGCTAAATTTACCGTTAAACACGAATCAAGCTGGAAAAAACGTACTAAGGTCGCAATGCGCTTAATTTCTTTTTCTTCATTAGCTTTAAAATAGTTACTCAGTGTTTGACATAAATTAGGATCAGCCAATTCACTGAGATTGATTTTAAACACTTCTGTCATGCCTTTGGTTTCAAGCACAATTAATTGTTGTTCTTGCAGATATTCAAGGGCAGCAATAACACGATTACGGTCGATACTCTTATCTTGCAACAAGGTATCAAAATTCAAACTTCCCCAGACTTTTTTAAAGTCGGTTGCCTTAAAAATCCTTTGCAAGAAGTCTTTTCGCTGCTCATTAAAGCTATTAACAATATCAGCTTTAGGTTGTAACAGTTTAATTCTAAAATCAGCGAAATAAGCATAAAGTGGCTCAATCACGCCAGCTAACTCCAATTGCACTAACAGCGTTTTCAGTGGTAATTGTTTAATATTAACGGCATTCGATAGCTGTAATATTTGTAATTCCCATTTTCCTTCCGCTCGGCTGTTATGTGCGCTTGTTATAGCTTCAGACTTTATCATATCTAATAGCATTTCAATGCTAGCAAACTCTGGGGTATCGCCATATACGAAGTTTTCAACGGTATTTAAACCATCAAGGTTTGCTAAAGTAAAACACTGTGACGGCATGCCATCACGCCCTGCCCGCCCGATTTCTTGACTATAATTTTCTATTGATTTTGGTAAGTCATAATGAATAACAAAACGTATGTCACTTTTGTCGATCCCCATGCCAAAGGCGATGGTTGCGACAATAACCTGTATTTTACCAGCCATAAAGTCTTGTTGAATTTGACTGCGAGTATTGCTGTCAAAACCAGCATGGTAAGCACAAGCATTAATACCCTGCTGCTTTAAATATTGCGCCACTGTTTCAGCCGAGTGCTGCAAAGTAACGTAAACTATGCCAGCCCCCTGCTGCCTCTTTATGACTTGTTCAAGTTGTTTATCTTTATGCGCTTGAGTAACAGGTAACACGGTCAAATCAAGGTTAGGTCTATAAAAGCCTGTTTGCACAATATGTTCTTCTTGAATAGCAAACTTAGTCGCCATATCTTGTTTTACTTTGCGCGTTGCCGTCGCGGTAAGTAACAACACCAAAGAAATATTCAGTGCTTGGCAATAACTTGGTAATTTTAAATAATCGGGTCTAAAGTTATGACCCCATTCAGAAATACAGTGTGCTTCATCAACCACCAACATTGAGACAGGAATAGATTCTATAAACTGTCTGAAGCGTTCATTCTTAAATCGCTCGACTGATACCATCAATACTTTAATATCGCCATCACGCACACCTGCCATAACAGTTTGTGCTTCGTTGCCTTTTAATGTTGAATCAATACTTGCCGCCCTAATGCCTTTGCTAGCAAGAAATTCCAATTGGTCTTTCATTAAAGCTAATAAGGGCGATACCACTAAAGTTACGTGCGGTAAATGCAAAGCAGTTAACTGATAACACAGCGACTTGCCCGAGCCTGTTGGGAATATAGATAAACTTGATTGGCCATTAAGTAGCTGAGTAATGGTTTGCTCTTGGCCAGGACGAAAACCATCAAAGCCAAACGATGATAACAGCGACGCTTTAAGATATTCGTTATCAACGTAATCTTGTTGCTTGTTCATAATTTAAACCTTAAAACTAATTAAGTACCGCAATAGGTATGATAGTCTTTATCACCATCGACAGGGGCATCTTGATAGTTTTTGGTATCAGGGGTTTCTGTATAAGGTTGACGTAGTACTGCCAAAAACTTATTTAGCGCAGTTAACTCACCCGTTTCTTGGCATCTCTCTAACAGCGCTTCCACATGATGATTTCTTGGGATAACAACTGGATTGCTTCTCATCATTACAGTGTGTGCAGCTTTCTTAAATGATCCAATACGATTATTCCAGTGAGGTAACCATTTCTTAAGCACTTCAACTATAGGAGCTTCAATATCACTAACATTAACTTGCTCAGTTGAAGAGTAAGTTAATGAAGCCGTTAAAAAAACAAAGGTTTGCGTATAATCTAACTTGTGATCCTTCATCAAGGTAATTAAGTCATTGATCAGTTTACCATCACCTTCTGCAGGTTCATCTATTCCTATTTTTCTAGCCATCATGCTCAAATAACCTTGCTGAAGATCTTGATGAAATTGCGTTAATAACGGCTCAATTTTCTCTATCGCTTCATCTTCATCGCCATCAACTAAGGGTAATAATGTTTCTGCTAACCGAGTCATATTCCATTGAATAATGCTAATTTGCTTACCAAAAGCATAACGACTATTACGATCAATTGAACTAAAAACAGTCTCTGGATGATAAGCATTCATCATGGCACAAGGGCCATAATCAATGGTTTCTCCTGAGATAGTCGTATTATCGGTATTTAATACACCGTGAATAAAGCCCACTCTTAACCATGAGAAAACTAACGGAATTTGTTTTGCTAACACCGCAGAGAAAAATTTAAGCACTTGTTGACTGCTAATTTCATTGTCAGCTTTGTTGTCTTCATCACTTTCCGATGATTTAGCAGTTAACTCAGGAAAGTGACGTTTGATGGCATAATTGGTTAACTTTTTAAGGGACTGGGTATCGCCACGTGCAGCAAAATATTGAAAGGTACCAACTCTAATATGGCTTGCTGCTACTCGTGTCACCACTGCACCATCGTAAGGACGTTCACGGTATACACTTTCCCCCGTAGTCACTACCGCTAAACAGCGTGTAGTAGGCACACCAAGAGCGAACATTGCTTCACTCATGATATATTCACGTAATGCGGGCCCAAGAGCACAACGGCCATCACCTTGACGTGAAAAATGACTAGTGCCTGAGCCTTTCAACTGAATATCCCAATACTTTCCCTGATTATCAGCAATATCACCTAACAAATGGGCACGACCATCACCCAGCTGCGGATTAAAATGTGCAAATTGATGACCAGAATATGCCTGAGCGATAGGTTTACTGCCTTCAATTAACTGATTACCAGAGAAGTATTGTGCAATTAATTCAGCATCGATTTCTTTAGTTAAAGAGATAGTTAACGCTTTTGCTAGTGGTTCGTTCCATAATAATAACGATGGCTGAGCCACAGGTGTAGGCGATGTTTGTTGTGAAAAGTTCTCACCAAGTGCTTGGTAGCTATTAGAAAGGTTTAAGGACATTTATTTCTCTGAGTAAAATTTGTCTTCAATACGTTGACAAAATTGTACTAGATTTTGGTACCTTTTGGCATTTTTAGTAAATTTACTTTCAAAACCATTATCAAAACGCACTGAAATAAACTCACATAAGTGCGAGTAAACAACGGCATCAAATGAGGTATGAGTGTCGCCAAAAAAGAAGTGTTTATCTGCTAAAAGCGTCGATAACGACGATAAACTCTTATCTGAAATAGCGAGTATTTCTTCTGGTGAGTGGCGACCAACCCCTTGACCATGAAGGTTTTTCTTTACTGATTTTCGAATGATATTAGGTAAAAACCAACGCACTGGTATAGGTAAAGAGCCAAAAAAAGCGTCATTGGTTAGTGGCCAACTTTCATCCATTATCCAACGAGAATAAACCAAACACCAATACAAACCTTCATCTAGTGACTTAGTAATTAAATGCGCTTGTGCCTGTTGTTCTGCCGTTAACTCAGCATCTATTACTATCTGATATTTATCAGTTAAATAGGTGATAATGGCTTCAGAATCAGCAACCACTGTACCGTCATCATCGATGAAAGGTAATTTACCTTTTGGCGATTTTTTTAAATATTTGGCGCCGTATTTTACTTGGTATGGAATGTTTGCCATGCGCATAAAGAGTTCTACTTTGACAATAAATGGACTCGCATCCATCACATTAAAGCACTTACCAAAACCATAAAGTGTAATCATCAATATCCCTTACTAAAAAATAAAAAAGACCAATAAGACTGTATCTTTACACAGTATCTTTATTGGTCTTTTTTAACAAGTATTAAAATAAAGGGAAAAATTAATACGAACTTCGTACGAAATTATATTTCTGCGGCAACCACAGATATTTCTACTAATAATGCTTCTCTCGCCATTTTAGCGGCAACGCAGGCACGTGCTGGTGCATGTCCTTCTGGCACCCAAGCATCCCAAACAGCATTCATGTCAGCAAAATAACTCATATCTTTAACATAAATAGTCGCTGATAAGATGTGCTTTCTATCGCTACCCGCTTGCGTTAGCAGTGTATCAACTTTATCAAGCATGGTTTGTGTCTGTTCAGTAATATCTTTGCTGGCATCTGCTGCAACTTGACCGCAAAGATATATAGTGCCGTTATGTTTTACAATTCGGCTCATTCTTTGTTTCGTTTCTTGTCTTTCTATCGTCATACGATTTATTTCTCCAACATATCAATAAATTTTTGTGATTGTTCAATAGCAACATTCATATCTTTAATTAGCACGCTAACATCTTTTTTAATGGACAACATTTCCTCTTGCAAAGCACCAACGGCTTTAGCATTTAAGTTATGCTTCAAAAAAAGGCTATTATCTTTTAACGCAGTTAACACAGGGGCCATTTTGCTTTCTGCTTTGTGCATTGATTTGATCAATGTTTGATAACGACGTTGTGTTTCCTTCAATTTAACTGAACTCTGTCGGCTAAGACTCGCACTCGATATTTGCCCTATCTCATCTTCCCACTCATCAAATAAAGCTTCAGATACATCTTCAACTTTTTCAATGCGTGAACTAACTAACGCTGCCGCTTCTTTTGAGTTTTCATATTGCTCTTGGATGACATTATATTGTTCTTCAAGTTCGCCACCTTCAAAGTTAGTTAGTGCCGTCATCTCTTCTAAAGCTGATTTAAATTGCTGTTGCGCTTCTTGCTGAGACTCTTTTGCATCAGCAACGCGATCAACCATGATATCCCTTTTATGAATACCGACCTTTTCCATCGCAGAGTAATAGGCACTAGAACATGACGTTAACGCGATGAGACTTACAATCACGCATAATTTTTGACTAAAGCTAAACATATAACTTCCCTTATATTTGTGTAATACCAATTCAAATACTTTTATCGCCTAAAACAAACGATATAACCTGTCTACTAATGGTATATCGTTTAGGTGAATCGAACAAAATAATTATACTAATTGCCACTCATAAAAAACCCCAGTGTTTTTCAACAATGGGGTTTCACATCAATAAATTAATTGTTGGGAAATAGTTCTCTTTGCAGATGATTCCCCTTAGTTCAAGGCGGAAGCACGGAGTTGACGTTAGTCAATGAGTATTTCCAACGAAGAAATTAGGTAAAGCAGCAAAAAAGAGAGCTAATTTTTATTCCCATTCAATTGTTGCAGGTGGCTTACCTGATATATCGTAAACGACTCTTGAAATACCATCAATTTCATTGATGATACGATTAGAAACCAATCCTAAGAAATCATAAGGTAAATGTGACCAACGCGCCGTCATAAAGTCAATGGTTTCAACACAACGTAAAGAAACAACCCAATCATATTTACGTGCATCACCCATAACGCCAACTGAACGTACTGGTAAGAAAACAGTAAAGGCTTGGCTTACTTTTGTGTATAAGTCATGTTTATGTAACTCTTCAATGAAAATAGCATCCGCGCGGCGTAATAAGTCGGCATATTCTTTTTTCACTTCACCTAAAATACGTACACCTAAACCTGGTCCAGGGAACGGGTGACGATAAAGCATGTCATATGGTAAACCCAATTCTAAGCCAATCTTACGCACCTCATCTTTAAATAATTCACGTAATGGTTCAACTAAACCTAGCTTCATATAATCGGGTAATCCACCTACGTTATGGTGAGATTTAATAACATGTGCTTTACCCGTCGCTGAAGCTGCAGATTCAATAACATCAGGGTAAATAGTACCTTGCGCTAACCATTTCGCATTTTCTAATTTGTTAGACTCTTCCTCAAAAACATCAATAAATACATTACCGATAATTTTGCGTTTAGCTTCTGGTTCACTTTCACCTGCTAGGCGATCTAGAAAACGCTCTTCAGCATCAACCTTGATGATATTTAAACCAAAATGATTACCAAACATATCCATGACTTGTTGGCCTTCGTCTAAACGAAGTAAGCCATTATCAACAAATACACAGGTAAGTTTATCGCCAATAGCACGATGTAAAAGCATCGCAACAACTGATGAATCGACACCACCTGAAAGACCTAAGATAACTTCATCATCGCCAATTTGTGCTTTCATTTTAGCGATAGCATCGTCAATGATACTAGCTGAAGTCCATAACTTTTCACACTGACAAATATCAACAACAAAATTCTCTAAAATACGTAACCCTTGCTTAGTGTGAGTTACTTCTGGGTGGAATTGCACACCATAGAATTTTTTATCTTCATTCGCCATAGCCCCATAAGCACAACTAGGTGTTTGTGCTACGGTAACAAAACCTTCTGGGATAGAAGAGACTTTATCACCATGGCTCATCCAAACGTCAAGCAAAGCGTTGCCATTATCGCCAATGCTGTCTTCAACTTTATTGAATAATGCAGATTGGGCAATTAACTCAACCGCAGCATAACCAAATTCTTTATGCTCAGAACTTTCAACACCACCGCCAAGTTGCTCAGCCATGGTTTGCATGCCATAACAGATGCCTAACACTGGTACGCCCGCAGTATAAACATACTCAGGTGCGCGAGGTGAATTAGCTTCGGTTACTGACTCTGGGCCACCAGCAAGGATAATACCTGTAGGGTTAAAGCCTTTAATTTGCTCTTCAGTTACATCCCAAGACCAAAGCTCACAGTAAACACCAATTTCACGTACGCGACGTGCGATCAGTTGAGTGTACTGAGAACCAAAATCTAATATTAGTATGCGGTGGTCATGAATGTCTTTGCTCATGTGTGTTTTCCTACCTTTAGCGGCTCATTAATTTAGAGCTATATATAAATAAACAGGCTGAACTAATTAACTCATAGTTCAGCCTGACAAAATTTCTTTTACTATTACGTCTTTAGAAAGCAACCAATAATGGTTTTACAAAGTAGTTTTACTCGATAAGAAAAAAGAAGCGCAGAGTTGACGTTAGTCAATGAGCACTTCTGATGCCCTTATCGTGCAAAATACAAAGTAAAACTAGCCCATACGATAGTTAGGTGCTTCTTTGGTGATAGTCACATCATGTACATGCGACTCGCCCATGCCCGCTGATGTAATTTTCATAAATTGTGGTTTAGTACGCATTTCTTCAATAGTGGCACAACCGGTCAAGCCCATTGATGAACGTATACCACCCATTTGCTGATGAATTATAGCTGAAACTGGGCCTTTATAAGCAACGCGCCCTTCAATACCTTCTGGTACTAATTTATCTGCTTCACCATCAGTTTTTTGGAAGTAACGATCACTTGAACCATCTTTTTGAGCCATAGCACCTAAAGAGCCCATGCCTCGATAAGATTTGTAGTAACGACCTTGGTAAAGCTCAACTTCACCTGGTGACTCTTCAGTACCAGCTAACATACTACCAACCATGACACAGTGTGCGCCCGCGACAAGTGCTTTCGCAATATCACCTGAGAAACGTATACCACCATCCGCGATAACAGGAATGCCTGTGCCCTTTAATGCTTCTACCGCATTTGAAATAGCGGTTAATTGTGGCACACCAACACCGGTAACAATACGCGTAGTACAAATTGAACCAGGGCCTATGCCGACTTTAACTGCATCAACACCAACATCGGCTAATGCTTTTGCGCCTGCAGCTGTTGCAACGTTACCTGCAATGATTTGTAAATCTGGGTATTTTTGGCGGGTTTCACTTACACGGTCAATAACCCCTTGAGAGTGACCATGGGAGGTATCAATTAATAAAACATCAACACCGGCAGTAACTAATGCATCAATACGCTCGTCAGTTCCTGCGCCAACACCAACAGCAGCACCAACACGTAAGCGACCTAACTCATCTTTACACGCATCAGGCTTTTTCTCAGCCTTTTGGTAATCTTTTGCTGTGATAAGACCGACTAACTTAAAGGCATCATCTACCACTAATATTTTTTCAATACGGTTAGTATGCATTAAGCCCAAAATTTCTTCACGTGCAGCACCTTCTGTCACCGTGATTAAGTCTTCTTTCACTGTCATAAGTGAAGAAACTGATTTAGTTAAGTCTGTTTCAAAACGTAAATCACGGCCAGTAATGATACCGACTAGATTGTTTTTATCATCAACAACAGGAAAACCTGAAAAACCTAAGTCATCAGCTTTGTGCATGACTTGTTCAATAGTAAAGTCCGTACTTACTGTGACAGGATCTGAAACAATACCACTTTCATATTTCTTTACTTTACAAACGTTTTTCGCTTGTTCTGCAATGGTCATATTTTTATGAATAAAACCTAAACCGCCTTCTTGCGCTAGCTTAATCGCTAGGCGTGCTTCTGTTACTGTGTCCATAGACGCAGAAACCAAAGGTACATTCAAATCAATTTTACGGGTTAATTTAGTTTTTAAATCAGCCGTGTGTGGGAGTACTTCTGAATGAGCAGGTACAAGTAATACATCATCAAAAGTTAAAGCTTCTTGGGCAATTCTTAGCATCGCAACATCTCTCTAAAAGGGTTGGTTAGGGAGTGAATATTGCGGCAGAATTTTAACTGTTTTCTTGTTTTAGGTAAACCTATTTCTATTAACTTTTTATTAAAAGTTTGTAAATCGAAACACTAAACAAATATAAATGATGGAAATGAATTGAAAGACTATCCTATTCAATAAATAATAGTGAATCTTCTCATTTATTAAGCCTAAATTTCTTTCCACTATGAGCCAACAGCATATTTTACAAATCAGTGAATTAACTAAAAAAGTACGTTTTATTCTCGAGAGCGAACTAAATACTGTTTGGTTAACTGGCGAAGTATCAAATTTTATTGCCGCTAACTCTGGCCATTGGTATTTGTCATTAAAAGATGCGAAGTCACAAGTTAAATGCGCGATGTTTAAGGGCAGTAATAGACGTGTTCGCTTAAGTACTGGTGCAATGCCAAGTAATGGTCAACAAGTTTTAGTAAGGGCGAAGGTATCATTGTATGAGCCTCGTGGAGACTTTCAATTAATTATTGAGCATATGGAAGATGCCGGCACTGGTTTGTTACGTCAACAATACGAACAATTAAAAAATAAGCTCAATGCGCTAGGCGTATTTGATTTATCGCATAAAAAGCAGCTACCAGCGCATATTCAGTGTGTGGGTATTGTTACTTCACCGACAGGCGCTGCTGTTAAAGATATTTTAACCGTGCTCAAGCGTCGTAATCCAAATATCAAAGCCATTATCTACCCTTCGCTAGTGCAAGGTAGTTATGCACAGGGAGATATTTGTCATGCCATTGAAAGTGCAAATAATCGCAATGAATGTGATGTGCTTATTGTTGGCCGAGGTGGTGGTTCATTAGAAGACCTATGGCCATTTAATGAGGAAAGTGTAGTTCACGCCATCCATAAAAGTGCGTTACCGATAATTAGTGCCGTTGGCCATGAAATTGATACGACCTTGAGTGATTATGTGGCCGACTTACGTGCTCCAACCCCCTCTGCCGCCGCAGAGCTGGTCTCAAGTGATAGCAGTGAATTACTGAATCAATTATTCATACTTAAACAGCGTCTGAAAAAGGCCCATCGAATCAAGTTAGATTATTTAAACAATGAAAAAAATTATTTAAAACACCGTTTATCGCAAGTACACCCCGAGCATCAATTACAGTTACAGCAACAAAAATCTGATGAATTAAGTTTACGTTTAAAACAAGTTATGCTGCGAAATATAAAACAATTGCAGAATACGCCTGTTCAGCTTAATCAACGATTACTTCAGCAGTCCCCCTTAACCATCATCCAAACTAAACAAGATCACATTAGCCAAAATACTCATAGGATCACTCAAGCAATGCAAAACTCCTTGCAACATAACAGTGAAAGTTTTGTGCATTTGATTGAGCAATTACAACTTGTGAGTCCACTTGCAACAATAGCGAGAGGTTACAGCGTGACTAGAAATAGTAAAAATGAAGTGATCACGAAAGTTGACCAACTCTCTCATAACGAAGAGATCAGCCTGCAGCTTAGTGATGGGCGAATTAATGCTAGAGTCATTTAGTATCTGTTCAACCACTTAGCAGGTCTAAGTTTGCGATACAAAACTTACTACTATATCCCACAATAACTGTTATGATCTCAACCTATCTTTGTCAAAGGCAACTAATGTTATGCGTTTTAATTATCGAATTGTTTTTATCATAACTGCCTTAGTATTTACCTTATCAGCCACCCTAACGATAATTAACTATTTAACCTCAATGGAAACAACGCGGGATCGACTAAAAAACAGTGCTTTACCGCTAACAATCGATAATATCTACACTGAAATTCAGAAAAACATCATTGAACCCAACCTTATTGCCTCAATGATGGCACACGATACTTTTTTAATTGACTGGCTCTCAGAAGAAGAAGATGACGTACAACAAATTGTGCGTTACCTAGAGGCTATTCAGCATAAATACCAAATGTTCACTACATTTTTAGTGTCAGACAAAAGTCGAAATTATTACTCCGCTAAAGGGATGCTAGATAAAGTTGATGGTGAAAGTCCTAACAGTCAGTGGTATTTAGATTTTCACAAGTCCCCTGAATTAAACGAAATCAATATTGATTACAATACCAATATGGGTAGTGAACTTATCATGTTTATCAATCATAAAATTCTCAATAATGATTATCATATGATAGGCGCTACAGGTGTAGGATTGAAGACCTCTTATATCAATGACATGCTAAAAGTGTTTAGACAACGTTATCAGTTTTCAGTTTATTTTGTCGATGTTAATGGCAAGGTGGTCATTGCTGAACAAAACGTTAAAAAATTAAAAAACCTGAATGATATACCTGAATTAGCCAGTAAATTCACTGATATTATAGGAAAAGGAAGCCAGGTCTTCGATTACACAATAGCGGGGGAGGCTTTTTTACTTAATAGAAAATATATTGATGAATTAGACTTATATCTTATGGTAGAAGCCAAGGTTAACAACTTCACTAAGGCTGCAGAAGAAACCTTTTATCTCAATATATTTTTCTCGGCAATCATAACTTTACTTATCAGCTTTATCATTGTGCTATATGTGAGAAAAATCCATGTAAAATTAGATAAGTTGGCCAGCCATGATGATTTAACTGACTTGCCTAACAGACGCTGTTTTCATGAAGAGTTAGCAAAGTTGTTATTGCTCAAAGAACGTAATAATAGCAAGCTATCGCTTGTCTTTATTGATATTGATAACTTCAAATATGTCAATGACACTAAGGGACATGATATTGGTGATAAAGTACTAATATCTTTAGCAGAAATACTAAACACTAGTGTTAGAAAAAGTGATTTTGTAGCTCGATGGGGCGGTGAAGAATTCATTATTCTTTTGATCGACTCCGATATTAACCAAGCCCAGATCATTGCTGAACAGTTACGCTCAAAAGTAGCCCAAAGTAATCAGTTAGCCCACTACGCTGAACAGCAAGTGACTATTAGCTTAGGGGTGACATCTGCCACAGAGAAAGATAACGTCGATACTCTGTTAAAACGCGCTGATTTAGCATTATATAAAGCCAAATCATCAGGAAAAAACTGTATTGTCTCAAGCTAAGGCTTGATAAAGTAACTCTATTACCTGCTGCTTATTCACTTGGGTGAATTTAACACCAAAAGATACACCATCAACTTGTTGTTTAAAATTGCAAACGGTCGCGTTAAGTTTAATGTTGTCTTCTCCCTCACTTGTTTCGACTAAAATCTCAACCGTTTTATTTTCCGCGAGTGCTAGTTTTTCCCCATTGATAATATCTAACTGACCC
>MAAB01029378.1_pt1 | contig 50353 bp, 34 predicted proteins | sample 1115991 | NCBI WGS metagenome assembly MAAB01 (sample SAMN04961124, study PRJNA320927) | seawater metagenome | isolation source: sample BD02T18 sea water enriched with oil for 18 days | place: USA:Gulf of Mexico | collected 2013-07-27 | reverse complement strand
GCATTTAAAAACAAAGGTATTCAATTAATTCTTGATGCTGTTGTTGATTACTTGCCTTCACCTACAGATGTTGATCCACAGCCACTAACTGATGAAGAAGGTGAGCCAAATGGAGACTACGCAATTGTTTCTGCAGATGAAACATTCAAAGCGTTAGCATTCAAAATCACTGATGACCGTTTTGGTACATTAACTTTCGTACGTATCTATTCAGGTACATTGAAGAAAGGCGATACCATTCTTAATGCTGCTACAGGTAAAACTGAGCGTGTTGGCCGTATGTGTGAAATGCAAGCTGATGACCGTAACGAACTTACTTCAGCACAAGCCGGTGATATTATCGCGATTGTTGGTATGAAAAGTAACGTTCAGACAGGTCACACATTATGTGATCCTAAAGATCCAATCATCTTAGAAGCTATGGTCTTCCCTAAGCCTGTAATTTCAATCTCTGTAACACCAAAAGATAAAGGTTCAACTGAGAAAATGGGTCTTGCTATCGGTAAAATGGTTGCAGAAGATCCTACTTTTAAAGTTGAAACTGATCAAGATTCAGGTGAAACGATTTTATCTGGTATGGGTGAGCTTCACTTAGATATCAAAGTAGATATTCTAAAACGTACTTACGGTGTTGAATTAGAAGTTGGTAAGCCACAAGTTGCATACCGTGAAACAATCACAACTGCGATTGAAGATTCTTACACACATAAGAAACAATCTGGTGGTTCTGGTCAGTTCGGTAAAATTGATTACCGTATTAAGCCTGGCGAACCTGGTTCTGGTTTCGTATTCAGCTCTGTTGTTGTTGGTGGTAATGTTCCTAAAGAATTCTTCCCGGCAATCGAGAAAGGCTTCAAAGGCATGATGGATAATGGTGTTCTTGCTGGCTTCCCTGTACTTGACGTTGAAATTGAATTATATGATGGTGGTTTCCATGCTGTCGATTCATCTGCTGTTGCATTTGAACTTGCTGCTCGTGGTGCTTTCCGTCAATCAATTCCAAAAGCTGGTGCTCAGTTAATCGAACCTATCATGAAAGTTGATGTGTTTACGCCTGATGATCACGTTGGTGATGTTATTGGTGATTTAAACCGTCGTCGTGGCATGATCGCAGGTCAAGAAGCTGGTGTTTCTGGCGTTCGTATTAAAGCTGACGTTCCTCTTTCAGAAATGTTCGGTTACATCGGATCTTTACGTACAATGACATCAGGTCGTGGTCAATTCTCTATGGAATTCTCTCACTACATGCCTTGTCCTAACAACGTATCTGAAGTAGTTATCGCAGAAGTTAAAGCGGCTAAAATCGCTAAAGATGCTGCTAGAAAATAGAAAATAATTAACAGCTTTTAATTAAGATAACTGTTAATACAAAAAAGGATGCTTCGGCATCCTTTTTTATTGTCTTAATTAAGTTGTAGGCCATGGGGCCAGAACTTACGCCAGCGCTGTGCTATGACCTGTGGTAAATAGCTTTGTTTATTTCGTTTTATTAATTTGTGCAGCAACCAGCTTTTGGGCGTTAAATGAATCACTATGTTGAGATAATTTGGAATATTAAAGTAAGTGATATGATGATCTGGTTGTAACTGCTGTAATATTGTTAAACATAAATTGATATCAGTATCGCTGATATCAGGTAAGTTAATTGACAGACACGATTGAGAAGCTAACTTATCCGTTAATATCTCAAGTTGTTTGATGATGACATCAAAGCCAAATTCTTTAGACTGATAAACATCACAAATAATCCAATCAAGGTCTACAGCATCCTGCTCCTTTAGCCATGTCATACCGTCAGCATAAACTATATCGAAATCAATTTTTTCTGGATTGAAGTGGCTCTCAAAGCCATCAATTACCTGCGATGAGTATTCAATTGTGGTTAACTGTACATTGCATGATAAATGCTGCAAAAATCGTGTCAGGTTACCACCGCCTAAACCCAGCTCAATGATTCGAGTTGGCCTAAAAAATAATAGTGGTAACATTATTGCTATTTGGTGTGGCAAGGTTAATTGGCAGGGTTTACGTTTGTTCATAACACTTTGCACAACATCACTAAATGCCATCCAACGATAACAATCATTTTCACTGACTGATATTGCATCTTGTTGTTGGCTTAAATACACTAACCGACCTTGGGCTAAATGTTTTGTCAACTGCATTAACCAATTCCAAATTTAATTTCTATAACGTAAGGATAGCCAATGTCTGTCTGCAGGTCACCAAAAATAGCTGAAGAGTTCGAACAATATTACCAACTTCGTTGGCAGGTATTACGGCAACCCTGGGGGCAAGCCTTAGGTAGTGAACGCGATAACCTTGAGCAAGAAAGCTTTCATCGCATGGTTATCGATGAAAATAATAAGGTGCTTGCGGTTGGCCGTTTAGAAAAAACTAGTCAGTACAGCGGACAAATTCGTTTTATGGCGGTGTGCCAGTCAGCTCAAGGGCAGGGACTCGGTCGACAAATCATTGAAGCGCTAGAGCAGCAAGCGAAAATATTGGGCATTACAGATCTCACCTTAAATGCCCGAGAAAATGCTTTGTCTTTTTATCAGAAGCTTGGTTATATCTCAAAGGGCTTTTCACACCTATTGTTTGATGAAATTAAGCACTTCACCATGAGTAAAGAGTTATCTCTCGAGGGAAGGCATCAGCAAGATTCAGCTTCAGCTCTACAAACTATCTGGCATGAGACAATTCCGCTCAGCAAAGCGATGAATATTGAAATTAGTTATTATGATGGCAAAGAACTTATTACCCATTGTGATGGAGACTTTAATAAAAATTTACATAACACTATGTTTGCTGGAAGTATTTATACCTTAGCGACGTTATCTGGTTGGGGCTGGGTGTATTTACAATTACAGCAGTTACAGCTCAAAGGTGACATAGTGCTAGCTGAGGCTAATATCAAATACCATGCGCCTATAAAGGGCATTGGTTATGCAATCGTGAGTGTAGATTCGGTAGAGGGGGACTTTAATCGCTTGAACCAGGGAAGAAATGCTCGCATTAATTTAACTGCCCACCTTTATAGTGGTGATAATATAGCTGCCACCTTTACTGGTAGTTATGCGGTATTAGCTGTGAAAGATAAAACCGAAGATAAAGCTCAATAGATAATAAAAAGAGAGATAATAATGAATAATCTTATCCTATTAATGAAAACGCTGACTTTTGGGCTAGTACTGAGTGTAATGAGTTTTTCCAGTATAGCTGAAGATAAAGCTAGTTTAGAAAAAAACAAAATTGAAAAAGGTAGCATTAGTAAAGTATTAAATAGCTTTCATCAAGCTGCAGCAGATGCACAAGCAAAACCTTATTTTGACTTATTAAGCCAAGATGCCATTTTCCTTGGCACTGATGCCACAGAGCGTTGGACTAAAGAAGAGTTTAAAGCTTTTGTCGTGCCATATTTTTCAAAGGGTACAGGTTGGCTCTATACCCCAACGGAGCGAAATATAAGTTTGGTTAAAAAAGGGCAGGTTGCCTTTTTTGATGAATTATTATTTAGTGAAAGTTACGGTACTTGTCGTGGCTCTGGGGTCTTAATTAAAACTAAACAAGGCTGGAAAATATCCCAATATAACCTATCAATCCCCATGCCCAATGGATTAGCTAAAGCATTAGTTAAGCAAATAAAATCATTTGAACAGCTTCAATAAAGGCAATGAGAATAAACATGAAGAGTAACGAAGTAATTGGCAAGGTAATTTCATCAGTAGGTATTGTCGGTTGTGGATGGCTTGGAAGCGCATTAGCGCATCAACTGATAGCAAAAGGAATAACAGTACTTGCTACGCGAAGTAATACTGACAATGCCGAGCAGCTAAAAAATCAAGGTATTGATGCGATAGTATTAAGCTTACCAGCAGAGCAGGAGTTACTAAATAGCCATGCTATTTTTAAGCAACAATGTTTGGTGATAGCTATTACGCCACAATTTAGACAAGGCCGTGTTGACTATGCAGACAAAGTGAAACAGCTAATTGAATCAGCTAAAGTGGCTAACTGCGTTGAGCAGATTATTTTATTGAGCAGCAGCGCGATATATAACGGTTTATCTGGACAGGTTGATGAAAGTATTGAATTAGATTTATCTGCTGATAAAGTATCTGTCTTAAATGATGCTGAGCAAGCAGTACTATATTTCAATGAAAATTATCATAATCAGTCAAATGACAAATCAGTTAATAAAAATGCTTATGTACTTAGATTATCTGGCTTAGTTGGGCCAAATCGTCATCCAGGCAAGTTTCTGTTAAATGGTCGTATGTTAAATAACCCACAGGCAATAGTTAACTTAATTCACCAACATGATGCTGTTGGGCTTATTCAAGTATTATTTCAAAGTGACATCGGTGGAGGTATTTTTAACGGTGTTAGTTCAACTCAGGTAACTAAAAAGCAATATTACCAAGCAGCCGCAAACGCCTTAAAATTACCAATGCCTAATTTTGAAGAGAGTGACTTAATACCTGCAAGTGCTCCTAAAATAGTTTCGGGTAAAAAAACTCATGAAGCGTTAGCTTATACATTTTTTCATGATGATTTACTCACCTGGCTTGAACAAGGCGAATAGCTCCTTTTGTTTATGTTTAGCTGAATATAGTACAGGACGTTAACGCTTTTGATATACTAGTGCCGACATTTACTAAAGAGCCTACTTTTGAATTTACTACCCATAAAATTTATTACTCGCCATCAGGTTAAATTGCTATTTATTGTGGTGTGGGCTCATGTCACTCTTTTAGACCTTTTTTATGTGAGTTATGCAGGGCCCGTTTTTTTATGGGAAAAAAGCATACAGGCACACACGCTATTCATCCACCTTACCGTAGCGCTGTTAACATTAGCTTTTTATTTTTTACTCATTAATGTAAGCACTCGATTTCGGATACATAAAGCGTCTAAATCAATGAAACCTACAAAGGATTCTTCATACTAATGCGTGTTGTACTTGCGCCTATGGAAGGCGTGCTGGATTACAGAATGCGTGACCTACTCACGCAAGTAGGTAGTTACGATCTCTGCGTCACTGAGTTTATTCGTGTGGTTGACCAAGTTCTTCCTGATCGTGTTTTTCATCGTTACTGTCCAGAGTTAATTGATGCTGATGTTTACGGCAGCCGAACTAAAGCAGGCACACCTGTTCGAGTGCAGTTATTGGGACAATACCCTGAGTATATGGCTGAAAATGCAGCTAAAGTTATTGAGCTTGGTTCAAGTGGCATTGATTTAAACTTTGGTTGCCCTTCTAAAGCTGTTAATAAAAGTCGTGGCGGCTCTATTTTATTAAAAGATCCCGAAAATCTTTACCAAATAATAAAAGCAGTTAAAGAAGCCGTACCTAGCGACACCATTGTCAGTGCAAAAATTCGTTTAGGTTATGAAGATAAAACTCTCGCCATAGAAAATGGTCAAGCGGTTGAAGCTGCAGGAGCCAATGAACTTACTGTACATGCAAGAACTAAATTAGAAGGTTACAAACAACCTGCACATTGGCATTGGATTGCTAAAATTAAAAATGCCATTAATATTCCCGTAATCGCCAATGGTGAGATTTGGAATTTAGAAGATGCAATTAAATGTCGAGAAATTTCTGGCTGCACTGATATTATGGTTGGGCGTGGCGCACTGACTGTTCCGAACCTAGGACAGGTAATTAAACAAGAAAGCGATATTATGCCGTGGTTAGAGGTACTGGCTATATTATCTGCCTATACAGAGTTTGAAACTCACGGCGACAAGAGCAAGTATTACTGTAATCGCATCAAGCAGTGGCTGAAGTATTTAAAAAATCATTATCAAGAAGCCGATGATTTATTTGACCAAGTTCGAAGGTTAAAAACGGCAGAAGAGATTAAAGCTGCGTTTTGATAGTAGAGGTAAATCATTAGAAGGGGCTACATTTGTAGCCCTTTTTTGTCTTTTGTTTTATTTATATTTATTTTTCTTTTATTTTTAATTCCTACACCTTCCAATACAAGCATTAAGCAAAAGAATGACAGCGCTTAATTTCTTCTATCAGAGCATTTGCCAACGGCGAGACGATGTTATTTTTTGAGGAGATTAAAACAACAGGTATTTGATAAGAATATTTCTCAGGTAAAATCGACTTGAATAACCCTTTTTCGACCCAATAATTCGCATAATGATCGGGTAAATAACCGATAAATTCGCCGGATAATATTAAGTGGGCGATCCCTTCATCGTGATAAGCAATAGCGCTGGTTTGATAATTTAAGCCGTCATTCCTACTTTCTTTATCACGCATATAGTTACTGGTTATCACTTCGGCATCTTGTAGCCGTTTATTGATTTCTGAGGGGGGGCAATCAAATAAAGGGTGGTCGACAGCACAATACAAGTAATTATTTTCATTGTGTAAAGGATAATAGTCTAAGCCTCGTAGGTGGTGTCTACTTACGCCAATTCCCACTAAAGAGCGACCATTGACTACCGACGTTTCAACTTCTCGTGCTTCACAAACGTTAATATCAAACTGAATGTTATTACTTTTTGCTTTTAAGGCACGAATGGTTCGGGCAACACCGCAACGAGGATCACTCACTAAAGTATCTATGGTAGCAATAGTTACACGACCTGAAAGTTCATTTTTAGAGCTGGCGACAGTACTGGCAAACGCTTCACACTGCTGTAGTAATTCTAGTGATGCTTGATAAGTCACGCGTCCAGACTCAGTTATCTCAAAACCACTCCTACCGCGTTTACATAATTTAATGCCTAAACGTACTTCTAAGTCAGATAAGTGGGAACTTATGGTAGAACGACCTATATTTAAACGGGATTCTGCTGCGGACAAACCGCCACATTCAACAATAGCGACGAATATTCTCAGTAAACGTAAATCGACGTCATGAACTTGCATGCTTGTATTCTCGTTAGTTCGGTATAATCGGAATGAATTACGATTATTATGTATTTATAAAACAATTAGGGCAAGTTAAAATAATGGTATAAATAGCGCCTTGCTAAATAAAACAACTAATAATTAGGATCTTTAAGATGACATTTAAATACGGTATTGATCGCCTGAATCTTGATATTGTCAATGGTATTGCTGATGGCAGTATCAAAGCTGAGCTTTGCCAAGAAGCGATAGATAAAATCAATACAAGCCGCCAAAGAGTTGAAAAAATGGCCGCTTCAGATAAAGCTGTGTATGGTATTAACACGGGTTTTGGCCCGTTATGTGATACACAAATTTCACCTGACGATACTAATTTATTACAAAAGAACCTACTTATCACCCATGCCGTAGGTGTTGGTGAGCCAATTGAAAAAGCTATTTCAAAGCTGATGCTGATCACTAAGGTACATGCCTTAAGTCAAGGTTTTTCAGGTATTCGCCTTGAAGTGGTAGAACGTATGTTAGCGTTTATCAAACTTGATTTGATCTCTGTTGTACCAGAGCAAGGCTCAGTGGGTGCATCAGGTGATTTAGCACCACTTTCTCACTTATTTTTGCCATTATTGGGTGAAGGTGAGTTTTGGGTAAGTGAAGAGGGGCAAGCCGATAAAATAGTCCCAGCAGCACCGTTACTTCGCGAACATGGTTTAGACATTATGGACCTGCACGCAAAAGAAGGCTTGGCGTTAATTAACGGCACACAATTTATATTATCGCATGGCATTACAGCATTAACTAAAATGCGTTACTTATTAGATCTAGCAGATATGACGGGTGCAATGAGTATCGAAGGCATGCAAGGTAGCGAATCTCCATTTAGAGACGAGCTACATCAAGTACGTGCATTTAAAGGCAACCTTGTTGTTGCTGCGCGTATGAGAGAATTCTTTAAAGATTCACAAAATATGGCTGATCATGAAGAATGTGATCGTGTGCAAGACCCTTATTCATTACGCTGTATTCCACAAGTGCATGGCGCCTCACGTAACGCCTATTATCACTTAGAAGAGTTAGTTGAAATTGAAATGAACTCGGTAACGGATAACCCAATTGTTATCAGTAGTGAAGAAGCGATTTCAGGGGGTAACTTCCATGGTCAACCTCTTGCTATGGTGCTTGATTATACTTCGATTGCCGCATCAGAATTGGGTAATATTTCCGATAGACGTTGTTACCTATTATTAGAGGGCATACACGGTTTACCAAGATTATTGACCTCTGCAGGTGGCTTAAACTCAGGCATGATGATCCCGCAATATGCAACAGCTGCATTGGTAACAGAAAACAAATCGCTTTGTTTCCCGCCATCTGCTGACAGTGTACCTACTTCTATGGGTCAGGAAGATCATGTCTCTATGGGTAGTATTTCTGGTAGACAATTAAACCAAATCTTAGGTAATTTAGAGAAAATATTGGCTATCGAATTAATGTATGCGGCACAAGCGCTTGAATTTAGACGCCCTAATAAATGCTCTGATATTATTGAACTAAACCACAAACTGATCAGAGCAGAAGTCGCTAAGCTTGAAGAAGATAGACTATTAAAGCCTGACATCGATGCCATGATCAGATTAGTTAAATCACAAGCGTTTACCGTTAGCTTTGATAAATAAGGGCCATTGCCATGACAACAACAATGAATTTTCAAGAAGAAATTAAACAAGGTATTCCAAGTGTATTGCCACCAGCAAAGGCTTACCCTGCAGATGCTAATCGTGCTCCTAAGCGTAAAGACATTCTATCAGCTGACGAAAAACAGCTGGCAGTAAGAAATGCCTTACGTTATTTCCCTAAAGAATGGCATCAAGAATTAGCTGTTGAGTTTGCTCAAGAGCTAAAAGATTTCGGTCGTATTTATATGTACCGTTTCAAGCCTAGCTATCATATGCAAGCCCGTTCAATTGCTGATTACCCGGCAAAATGTCAGCAAGCTGCAGCTATTATGTTAATGGTTGAAAACAACCTAGATCCTGCTGTTGCACAACATCCTGAAGAGTTAATTACTTATGGCGGCAATGGTGCAGTTTTTCAAAACTGGGCGCAATACTTGTTGTCGATGAAGTATTTGAGTGAAATGGAAAGTGACCAAACTTTACATTTATACTCTGGTCACCCGATGGGATTATTCCCGTCTTCAAAAGAAGCGCCGCGTGTTGTAGTAACTAATGGCATGATGATCCCTAATTATTCTAAACCAGATGATTGGGAAAAGTTTAATGCTCTAGGCGTTACCCAATACGGACAAATGACTGCCGGATCTTTCATGTACATTGGTCCACAAGGCATTGTTCATGGCACCACAATTACCGTGATGAATGCCTTTCGTAAAGTGTTGAATAAAGGTGAAAGCTCAAGGGGTAAAATATTCCTAACAGCAGGTTTAGGTGGCATGAGTGGCGCACAACCTAAAGCGGGTAACATTGCTAATTGTATTACCGTATGTGCAGAAGTGAATGCAAATGCGGCAACTAAACGTCATCAGCAAGGTTGGGTTGACGAGTTAATTGATAACATGGATGAATTGGTAACACGTGTGAAAGAAGCACAAGCAGCCGAGGAAGTAGTATCAATTGCTTACATAGGTAATATCGTCGATGTATGGGAAAGTTTTTTCGAGAACGAAGTTTTCATTCACCTAGGCTCAGACCAAACGTCATTACATAACCCTTGGTCAGGCGGTTATTACCCTGTAGACATTAGCTATGAAGAATCTAATCGATTAATTCGAGAAGAGCCTGAAGTGTTTAAAGTTAAAGTACAGGAAACACTTAGACGTCATGCCGATGCAGTAAACAAACATACAGCTAAAGGCACTTATTTCTTCGATTATGGTAATGCTTTCTTACTAGAAGCTTCGCGCGCCGGTGGTGATGTTATGGCTGAAAATGGCATAGACTTTAAATACCCTTCATACGTGCAAGATATCTTAGGCCCTATGTGTTTTGATTATGGCTTTGGACCATTCCGCTGGGTATGTGCTTCTGGTAAATCTGAAGATTTAGATAAAACTGATGCGATTGCTGCAAGCGTGCTTGAAAAAATTATGCAAGAGTCGCCTGAAGAAATTCAACAACAAATGCAAGACAACATCACCTGGATTAAAGACGCCAAGCAAAACAACCTAGTTGTTGGCTCGCAAGCTCGTATTCTTTATGCCGATGCACAGGGTAGAATGGAAATTGCTAAAGCCTTTAACGATGCAATCAACAGTGGTGAAATTGGCCCTGTGGTATTAGGTCGAGATCACCATGATGTAAGTGGCACAGATTCGCCGTATCGTGAAACGTCCAATATTTATGATGGTAGTCGCTTTACTGCCGATATGGCAATTCACAATGTAATCGGTGATAGCTTCCGTGGTGCCACTTGGGTTTCTATCCATAATGGTGGCGGTGTTGGTTGGGGTGAAGTAACCAACGGTGGTTTTGGTATGTTGCTTGATGGTACTGATGACGCTGAGCGTAAACTAAAATCAATGTTGTTGTTTGATGTTAACAACGGTATTGCACGTCGTAGTTGGGCACGTAACTCAGAAGCTAATTTTGCTATAAAACGCGAAATGGCAAGAACGCCTAAACTTAAAGTTACTTTAGCGAACCTTGTTGATGATGATATTTTAAATAACTTATCACTGTAAAAGACTAAATATCAGAGCTATTCCGTATAGAAAGGAATAGCTCTGAAACTCACTTCCTAAGTCCCCCCATTTTTTTGTAAGGGTTTTATAGCGTTTTTTAGCTGAGATCTAAGCTAATTTTAGTCTCTATTTTGACAGTTTTTTAAAAAACTAAGTGGCTGCCTAAACGATATTTATCACCAGGTGATGTTAAAATGGCAACACTAACAACGCCTTGTTTAGACCAAGTACGACGTTTGACTTGTAAACAAGGGATGTTCGTTTCTATGTCTAATTGTAAGCAAATTGCTGAACTTGCTAATACCGCTTCAATTTCATGAGTTGCTTCGGTTAATGGCGCCACAGAAGAAAGGTATTCATGTGGGGTTATTGCTGTAAAATCTTGCAATAAATATTCAGGCACTAAACTGGCGTTTACATAACGTTGCTCTAATTGAATAGCTTCGTCATTTTCAAAGTGTAAAATCTCTGAATAATAAACATGTTCGTTATTTTTTAAGTTGAGTAAGATGGCTAACTCTTCAGTGACCGCTATAGATCTTAGTAATAATTGCTTAGCTTTATGCTGATGACCACGTTCACTAATTTCATCACTAATATTTCTAATCTCAAGTAGTGATGATTGTGACTTAAACGTTGCGACAAATGTACCAGCACCTTGAGAACGCACTAAAATCCCTTGTTCGGTGAGCTCTTGTAAAGCACGACGGGCGGTCATACGACTAACATTGAATTGTACGGTTAATTCATTCTCTGAAGGTACCTTGGCATTTTGAGGCCATTCACCTGATTCAATATTCTCACGGATATATTGTTTGATGATTGTATATTTAGCTGGCTTATCTTTTTTTGTAGAGTTGTTGTTAGCATTGTTGCTAGAATGCACAGTAGGATTGGTAGTCATCATTTTTCTTGAATGTGTTGAACTTCTTTATACGATCTCATATCTCTTCATAAAAGGCAATGGTTGTATATACAAGTTGCGTATTTTAAGCTTTCAAGGTAAGATTTTCACATATAATTTCTTAGCTTTTAATTCTCCATTAAGTAGGTCATATGACAAATTCTAAAGACTGGCAATCCCTATATATTAACGTAAACCTAGCCACAATGAGTGATGGCAGCAACAGTTATGGTGAAATTAACCAAGGTGCATTAGCTATAGCTGAAGGGAAAATTGTATGGCTAGGAAAAGAAGCCGATCTACCTGTGTATGATACAAGGAAGGTTAAGGTCATTGATGGTAAGGGTCAGTGGTTATCACCAGGGCTAATCGACTGTCATACCCACCTTGTTTATGGCGGTAATCGAGCCAACGAATTTGAAATGCGCTTGCAAGGTAAAAGTTACCAAGAAATAGCAAATGCTGGCGGTGGTATTGTTTCAACCGTTACAGCAACAAGAAAAGCAAGTGAACAAGAGTTACTTGCCAGTGCTTTACCGCGTTTAACTGCTTTACATCAACAAGGTGTTACCACGGTAGAAATTAAGTCAGGTTACGGTTTAGACACGGTTAACGAAATTAAAATGTTAAACGTTGCAGGTTTGTTAGCAGATGAACTGCCTGTCACTATCAAGCGTACATTTCTTGGCGCCCATGCGCTACCAACAGAATTTAAAGATGATGCTGATGGCTACTTAGACATTGTTTGCGATGAAATGTTGCCACAAGTGGTTAGCGAAAATTTAGCGGATGCCGTTGATGTGTTTTGTGAAGGCATTGGCTTTAGCCTTGAGCAAACTAAACGTGTTTTTGATGCAGCGCAATTACATAATTTACCTATTAAAGTTCATGCGGAGCAATTATCTAATTTAGGCGCTTCTGAACTCGCGGCAAATTATAATGCTCTATCATCTGATCACATTGAGTTTTTAGATGAAGCAGGTATTAAAGCGATGAAAAAGTCGGGTATGACAGCAGTGCTGTTACCAGGCGCGTTTTACTTTCTACGTGAAACCCAGTTACCCCCAATAGAGCTACTGCGTAAATATCAAGTGCCTATGGCTATTGCAACAGATGCAAACCCTGGTACATCTCCTATTCATAATATTCATCTAATGCTAAATATGGCATGTACTTTATTTAGGTTAACCCCAAGTGAAGCCTTGGCCGGTATTACTTGTCATGGAGCTAAAGCGTTAGGATTAGCAGAAAGCAAAGGGCAATTGGCCGTAGGTTATGATGCTGATATTGCTTTGTGGAATATTAGCCAACCAGCAGAACTATGTTATCAGTTTGGTGTAAACCCATTGAGCAGTTTAATGCAAGATGGACAGCAAGTGTTAACGAACGTGAGTTAATAGTTAGTAGCTTAAGTAGCTTATTTTTTAATAAGCTACTCACTAACATAGAAGGTATATAAGCTATAGGTCAGTGTTATTTAGTCGTGCTTTCTAAGCTAAGATTCTACGCATTAATTCCTATTTAAATGTGCAATATGGCTTTTGGCTTTTGTTGGATAATTAGAAAATATACCATCTACCCCTAATTGCTTCATTGCATTGATATCTTCTAATTCATCGACAGTGTATACAAATACTTTTAAGCCACGTCTGTGAGCATCAGCGACAAAGTTCTTACTAATAAAGTCGACACTAAGGTGCACCGAATAAGCGTTGAGTTGTTCGGCAAACTTTGCATATTCTAATGGGTAACATGCTGTCAGAGCACCGATAGCAAAATCACTGCGCTGTTGGTGAATAGCATGTAATAATCGATGATTAAAAGATGAAAATAAAACATCCTTACTCAATAGTGGCGTGGTTTTAATCGCTTCATCAATACAAGAAAATAATAGCGCTATATTTTTCACCGCTTTTAATTCAATATTGATAGTGCATTTACCCGCGATAAGCGTTAAAACTTCGTCTAAGGTGGGGATAACCTCACCATCTCCGGCATCTAAGCTGCGTAAATGCTGATAGTCATGGTGAAAAATTTGCCCCTGTCCTGATGTGGTTCTGTGTAGCCATCGGTCATGAATAACAAATAACTTACCGTCAACTTCATAAATATCAATTTCGATACCATCGACTTCAGCGTCCAATGCTGTTCGAATGGCTCGTAACGTATTTTCTGGTGCAACTCCGCTAGCACCTCTGTGAGCAAAAATTAACATAGGTATACCAATTCCATTAAATTTATTACCACCTCAGAGCTATGTCAGAGAAGCCAGAACAAATCAAATTTGTGCTGGTATAGGTCATTCTATATCTAACAAATTTGTGAAGTTATTGCTTTTCTGACAAGCTCCCAAGGGCGAGTTTAAAAGGTTTACATACATCGTTATTGATTTTGATAAGGGAATAACCATTCTCTTCAATCAATGCCTTGCCTCTAAGCCTTTTAATTCTCGCTGAGTGGGAAATAACTTAATGGACTTGGTATGAATTAAATATGATTAATACATTAGTGTTGGTTTTGAGTATAATACCGAATAATGAAAATATACTACAACAAAATAAGCAGCGATTAATTTGACCACCACGACTCCCCCAAAACGTTTAAATAAATACATTAGTGATTCTGGCTTTTGTTCGCGCCGTAGTGCCGATAAGATGATAGAAGATAATCGTGTCACCATTAATGATAAAGTGCCAGAGCTTGGTACCAAAGTATTAGCGGGGGATGTAGTTAAAGTCGACGGGTTTGAAATAGCGCCAACTAGTGATGACAAATCTGATCGTATTTATATCGCTTATAACAAACCTATTGGTATTACCTGTACTACTGAAAAGCACGTACGCGGTAATATTATTGACGCTATAGGTCATAAGAAACGTATATTCCCTATCGGTCGCTTAGACAAACCGTCAGAAGGTTTGATCTTTTTAACCAGTGATGGTGATATTGTTAATAAAATTTTACGTGCGGAAAATGCTCACGATAAAGAGTACATTGTCACTGTAGATAAACCTATTAGTGAGCGTTTTATTACGCGAATGTCCCGTGGGGTGCCTATTTTAGGTACTATTACCAAGCCTTGTATTGTGCAAGTTAAAAGCCGTTTTGTATTTAGTATTACTCTTACTCAAGGGCTTAATCGTCAAATTCGCCGTATGTGTGAATATCTCGATTATGAGGTTTTAACATTAAAACGCTCACGTATTATGAAAGTTGAGTTGGGGGATTTAACCCCAGGACAATGGCGAGAATTAACGGACGTTGAAATGGCCGAAATTAACAAAGCAGTTGAAGGTTCGAGTAAAACAGCTATTAATACCGCTCAGCCTAAAAAGGCGTCTCCAAACATGAGTGAACTTGAAGAGCTATCGGCCTCGATAAACAATGCAGATAATAAAATCGAATCGAAAAGTAAGCAAAATACACAAGTAAAAACATCACCTAATAAACAAGAAGATGAAAGGCAGGAAGATCTTAAAGATGTTTGGCCTTATAACAGCCATAAAACTAAGGACTAAATTATAGCTTTAGTCCTTTAACTACCCCATGACTTTATCTTGCTTGAGTCATGGGGGCTTAATAGAAACTATAAAATATCAGGCTTAGCTGGCTTAATTGATTTCTTATTGAGTGAGATAACTTTAGTTTTACTGATTCTGTGGCGGTATATTTCACGGAGGTAATGAATTGACTTCTTAACGCTATCAATGCTTAACCGTATATCGTTAATGGAAGTAAACTTTTTCTCATCACGAACTAATTCTCTATATTTCTTTTCATACATAGGTTTGATCGCATACCAGTTAGTATCGAGTATTTTAGCTGGATTCTCATGCTCAATTAACATTTCCTCTATTTTTGATTCATCAAACTCAGGTGCTTTAATAAAGTCGATAATGGCATTATCTAAAGAGTCATCGAAACGGTATTCATCTTTAGCAAAGCAGCGTTTAATGTAAGAAACAATCAGTGTTAGAAAGTCATCACTTAAGCAGGGGCTTTTGGCAATCAATGTTGTTAACGATAAGTTAGCTGAAGCACCAATGACTAGCGCATAACGTTTTAAGGTGGTATTGGGAAATAAATTATTCAGGTGCATTTTTAATTTATTCAAATCCATATAAGACAACTTGTAGTCTTTAGGTAGTGAAATAATAGACACAATAGATGAACAATTTTTGAAAAAGTGAAGTTCTTTTAGGTGTTTAGCATCAAAGCCTGAGCTTTTATATTTCTCCAAGGATAACTTGTATTGCTCTGACTCAATAGGTAATAAACTTACTCCTTCAATGGCTTGTGTTGTGTCATTAAAATGCGGTAAATCAATCGAGCGGAAAAAGAGATCATCAACATCTAACACGGATTTTTCACCATTAAAGCTAGGCTGCTTTTGATCATGCTTTTCTGCTGGAGAATCAGCGACCACAGACTCGGCATATGCTATTGCAACGGGACCCGCTAAGCTCATAAATAAATCATTAGCATCTAAACGAATAGTTTCACCAATATCGATACCTGCACGACGGAAGTAGTTATCATCATAATCTGTGGTAACCGCTTGAGCTGTTAGGATATTGAAGATTTGCTGGCTAATATATTGATTAGCATGTTTTTCCATTGTATTTACATCTATGTACTTTATGCCACCATTGGTATCACTTTGCTCGGCATATCGCATAATATCATTTGATATCAGCATCATGGCGTTCCATGGTCTAATTCTATAAGGTGTTTCACCTTCGACATATTCTTTTTCATTATCGAGGTTGTAAGAGAAATCCCATTCTTCAGCCAAGTACTTACACAATAAACGACCTGCATTGATATGAAGTGCCTCAGAAACTTCGATACTGGAATCATTAATATTTGGCAGAATACAAATTCCACTGGTAAAAATAGGCTCAAAAACAAAATTTTGACCATGGGTAGCGATTTCTTTTTCAGAGCGAATATCAAAGGTTTTACTCATGTAAGAATACTGTTGCGCTAAGCCAAACTCTGACGCCATACCTGATCCCGTACCGCCACCAGCACTAAAAATATAAAAATATAAACGTGATTGGTTGGCTTTAATACCACATGAATCAATGAGGTAAGAGTGAATAAATTGCCAATCAGTATTACTGAAGTGTTCAGTTTCTTTATTGAGGATCATCTTAGCTAGGTATTGTCCTAAAATAGGGGCATTACCAGCGCCGCCCGCATGTACCTCAGATAAATCCATTATTTTTAGTTTACTATAATCATCAAGAAAATTTTTATCATAACCTTGCGATGAGTACCTAATTCTTCCTTCAATATCTTTATCTAAATCACCTAGCATCACCAAGGGTTCGATTAAAAATACAGGTTTGTCTGATTTTTTATTTTGGAGTTTTAAACTTCGCTTTATCCACTTTAAAGAACTACCCTCACGTTCCTTAGCTTTTTTCATTTCATTATGAAATTCGTTTAAATAATAATTTCGGGCGCTGTGAACTAATGAGGCAACATCTAATGCGATATTGGATCCACATCGGCCTAAACCAATAAGACAGACTGATGGGAAGGGGTGTGATTTCTTTTGCTGCTCTTCCTGATCCGTAGGGACAGGGTAAACCTCATCACGCAAGGTATCTAAGTTCGCTAAAATACGTGATAAATCTTTTTCGGTGAAATAAAGATGTGTTGGATCTGAAGATTTATGAGAGCTTTTTTCTGAAGTTACTATTATGTCAAAGTCATCACTTGGCGACGCGTTATCACGGGGGACTTTACTTTTAACGCCGTTCTGATTTTTTTGTACTGTAGACTGAGCTATTTTAGTTTTTTTGGCCGTCGTATGTTTCGATTGCATCCATTATCTCCATGATTTTTATACCAATAGAGATTTTTTATTGAAACGATAAGTTGCACAATAAATTAATTCGTTTGGTATTACTTATTAGCACCAATAAAGATAGGATAAAAAGTTGTAAATAGCCTAAAAAAAAGTCAATTTCAGGGGCGTTAGTTATGTCAATTCAATAATATAGGTACATTTTAGTAACCTTTGCACTCTTAAATAAGCCACTTAATTCATTGTTTGTTGCTTTTAGATAAGAACTTTCTAACGGACACACCTTATATAGGCATATCGGATTAATCCTATTTTCAGTCAACTTGTTAATAGCAAGTGAATAAATGACATCACTTAACACAGGCAAAGAAATGACTAAGAAAACTAATTTACTGACTGACTACTTTTCGTTGGATAATTGGTTTAAATCAAGAAAAATCAGTAGTAAATCTAGTTTAGTGCTTGCGATTTACCCCTTGAGCAAATATGATGAATTAATTAAAACTACATCAATGATAGATTGAAATAAACAGATAAATATTCAATATTTTCATTGATTAAAATATTGAATATTTGATTCACGTCTATCCTTTGGGAATAATAAATATGCGCTTGGCTTTACTCGCTCTGACTATAAGTTGTCTTTCATTGAGTTCATATACTCATGCTTTTGAAACTGCTCCATCTAAAAGTAAAACAGTTGAAAGTTTAAAAATTGAATTAAGTAGTAAAGAAGAGCAGTACAGTGCCTTCATCATTTCTTTAAATGACTTAAATGCACAAATGACTGCTGAAAAAGCGCGCTTAAATGATTTACGGGCTCAAGGCAAAACGCTACTAGAGCTTCGCCAAGTCGCTTTGCTCAATATGAATGAGCAATATGAAGCTATGATTGATAACCCTGAACAAGATATTGCTCAGGCTCAAAATGACTATCGTCAATCCATTATTAATCAAAAACAAAATAAAAATGCGATTAAAGCCAGTGTTACAAATTTGTCTGAAGCAAAAGCAGAATTGGCACAAGCTAATATAGACCGTTTTACCCTCGCTAATGCTCGAGAAGGTTTAGTTGAAAAAATTCGTATTGCCCGCGTTAAACGTTTACGTGGTGAATTTGAGCAAAAAAATGACTTAGAGGTATATCAATCGGTAACGTGTGATACACAAGAAACTCTTAACAAATGTATTACTCGCGGTAATCGTTTAGCTAAGCAAAAAGCCTCAAAAACGTTTTTAGATAAATTGTTTAATGCCGCAACTGAATCAAGCCTTATCAACCAATACAAACAAGATTCTTCTGCACAAGTTCGTTTAATGAAGCATAAAGTTAAGGCAGGAGAGTTTAGCGGTCAAGGTAATTATGGCACAACAATTACTGTTCAAATGCAAGGTTCACTACCCAATAACGAGGCTTGTATTTTATTAAATATTTCAGCTCGTTATTGTGGTACCCAAGATGGCTTATCAGCTATTTCTATTACTAATGAAGATACAAGCTCAGAGAAAATCACCAGCTTAGTTGATGATACCTTAATGTATGAATTAACGGTTCGCTCTGATCAATACGATGATGAAGTTTTTGTTGACGGCGTAAGTTACGGTTCAACTAAACTTAACGTAATGTTATCTGCTGGCCATCATGATGTCAGAATTACTAAGCCAGGTTATAGTGACTATCAACAAGATATTCGTTTATCAAAAAATACCCTTATCAAAGTAGAATTAACTAAAGCGTCTATTAACTTTGCCAATGGAGAGAAAATTCAAGACATTCTTCCAGGTGACGAATTAGGTCCTGAGCTTATCGGTGTACCAGCCGGTCGTTTTCAAATGGGTGATATGAAAGGCGCTGGTTTAAGTAATGAAAAACCAGCCCGTGGTGAGCAAATATTAAAAGCCTTTGCTATTGGTCAAAATCAAATAACGGTCGGCGACTTTAAACGATTCGTTAAGGAAACAAATTACGTAACTGAAGCCGAAAGTGAAAATGGTTGTGCTGCATTTGTTAACGGTGAACCAGAATATAACAGTGTTTTAAATTGGAGAAATCCGGGCTTCGGCCAAACCGATGAGCATCCAGTCGTTTGTGTTAGCGATAAAGACAGTAAAAATTATCTAGCATGGTTATCACAACAAACTGAGCGTAACTATCGTTTACCCAATGAAATGGAATGGGAATATGTTGCGCGAGCTGGCAGTATTGAAAACTATTGGTGGGGTAACGACATTGGTAATGGTAAAGCAAATTGTGCTTACTGTGGCAGTAAATGGTCAAACCGTAGCACAGCCCCGGTAAAATCATTTAGAGCTAACAAATTAGGTTTGTTCGATACCGTAGGTAATGTATGGGAATTAACCAATGGCGATAAAGTTGTTGCTCGTGGAGGTGCTTGGAACTTTGCTCCTAAACTTGCTAGAACATCTGTTCGTTTAGAATTGTCTTCAGGCTTTCGTTCTAATTACTTAGGTTTTAGAGCATTACGTGAAAATTAAGATGATTAGAAAATAGAAACATAATATAAAGGAGCTTAATTGCTCCTTTTTTGTTAATAGATTAGCCATATCTTGAAATAAATGGCTCATATACCTTTTACCTGCGTTGTACTCGTCATTTAGCATTACTATTCACAATACAATAATTACTTAGACTTAAACTTCAGTCAGTTTTTTATTGGTTGCAGCCATATTAGTGTTATACGTTTGGACGTTTCCTCAGAACGACTAAAGCAAGGTCGGTTATGGCAAGCCAATAAGATAAAATAGCGCTTATTTTTCTTATACTGAAATGAGGATATTTTGGCGGTCAGTGCTATTTTCAGAAAACTCCCCAAGCTTTACCAGCAACTTATAGAGTTACTGGTAAAGTCTTAGGGCCAGAGGGGGATTTTATGAAGATGGCTAGCTAAATAATGAACTCATAAATTTGAATTACGAGTGCATTATTATTCATACAGTCACTTTGGCGCGAGTAGATCAGTTAACTCCTTGATTACCGCTGGATCCTCTATGGTTGACGGTATTTCAATCTCTTGACCATCAATCATTTGTCTAAGGGTTTTACGTAATATTTTACCTGAACGGGTTTTAGGCAATCTATCAATGATAAGTAAGTCTTTCAATGAGGCAATAGAGCCAATATCATTACGAATACTTTGTTTTAATTCACTAACTAGATCTGTATCACTGATGGTAATGCCATTTTTTATCACCACTAGACCTAGTGGCACTTGCCCCTTTAATGAATCATTAATGCCGACAACCGCACACTCTGCAACAGCGGGATGAGCTGATAGAACCTCCTCCATCTCCCCGGTTGATAAACGGTGACCAGCAACATTGATAACATCATCCATGCGGCCCATGATAAATAAATAACCATCCTCATCAATATAACCACCATCCCCTGACATATAATAACCAGGATAAGTAGATAAATATCCGGATGTTAAGCGCTCAGGATCGCGGTAAATGGTGGCTAAACAGCCGGGCGGAAGCGGTAATTTTATTGCCACGGAGCCTTGTTTACCAGCAGCAACTTGTTGACCCTGTGCATTAAGAATTTGTACATTAAAACCGGGAATAGGGAAACCTGCAGAGCCTGGTTTTGTTGCTATTTTATTGCCGTTTCCGTCATCTAAAGGTGTACTGGCAATTGCCCAGCCAGTTTCTGTTTGCCACCAATGATCAATAACGGGTAATTGTGTTTTATCTTTAAGCCAATGATAGGTAGCTGGATCTAAGCGCTCACCGGCGAGAAATAAACGCTTTAAAGATGAAAGATCGTAGTCTTTAATGAAGTCTCCGTCAGGATCTTCTTTACAAATAGCGCGAAAAGCTGTTGGGGCCGTGAATAAAGCATTCACTTTATACTCAGCACATACTCGCCAAAAAGCCCCTGCATCAGGTGTTTTGATCGGTTTTCCTTCATAAACAATAGTGGTGCAGCCTGCCATTAAGGTACCGTAAATAATATATGAATGACCAACAACCCAACCGACATCTGAGGCAGCCCAAAAAGTATCTCCTGCCTTCATTCCGTAAATATTCTTCATGCTATAAAGCATAGCAACAGCATGGCCGCCGTTATCTCTAACTACACCTTTTGGCTTACCTGTTGTACCTGAGGTATATAAGATATAAAGAGGATCGGTACTTTTTACGGTAACAGGGGGGATCTCTACTGCAACATCCATTTGAGACTGCCAGTCAAGATCTCTTGGCTTAACCAATGATGCAACTGCTTCAGGTCTTTGATAAATAATACAGTTACTTGGCTTGTGATTAGCAATTTCTATGGCTTGATCAATTAATGGCTTATAAGGAATAACTTTTGCTATTTCAATGCCACAGCTAGCACTAACAATTACTTTAGGCTCAGCATCATTAATACGAACAGCAAGCTCATTGGCGGCAAAACCACCAAAAACCACTGAATGAATTGCCCCTAACCTTGCACAGGCTAACATAGCAATAGCAGCTTGTGGGATCATTGGCATATAGATTAACACCCGGTCTCCTTTACTGATACCTTGTGCCCTGAGCACATCAGCAAACTTTGCCACTAAACTGGTCAATTCAGCATAACTAAATTTTTGTTTTTTACCGGTAACAGGCGAGTCATATACGAGTGCAGTCTGCGATCCTCTGCCTTGTTCAACATGAATATCTAAGGCGAGATAACAAGAGTTAAGTTCGCCATCAGCAAACCATTCATGCCAAGAATTGCTATTTGTCGACAATATGTTTTGAGGTTTTTTATACCAGGCAACGAGTTCAGCTTGTTCTTGCCAGTAAGTTTCGGGAGAATTCATAGCTAATGCTTGTTGTTCAATGTGCTTCATTATATTGGCCTAGTAAGTTACTCTGATACCAATAGATTAAAACTGTCGACAAAATTAACCTATTAGACCTTAGCCTAATACTTGAACTTTCTGCTAGGTATAATGCACCATTATCATTAGTTAATCGTTTGTTTTTATAGCGACATATTGAATTGGATAGGCTGTTAAAAATTTTATTGGTAGGTGTAAATATTAACTGATGCTGTGATAATAGATGGAACTGTCGACAATATTGAGATTAATAACACTCAAACTATCGTATTTTGAGTGTTATTGTTTGTTTGGAAAGTTTATTTTTAGATTAGCACTTTGTTACCGGCATTTGGTAATGAACCGCATCAAAGTCACCAATAGGATCTGTATGCAAATAAGCTCTAACAAAATTCATGCCCATTTTTTTCATCACACCAACAGAGGCTAAGTTATCTGCCACAGCAAGAGCTGAGACATGGGTGACATTTGAATTCGCAACAATGGCATCTTTAATTGCTATGGCCGCTTCTGTGGCATAACCTTTTCCCCAAGTACTTTGGAAAAAACGCCAGCCTAACTCTAAATCAGTAAAGTTTGGCGAGTCAGTAAAAAATGACATGGGGCGGATTAATACCCAGCCTAAGTATTCATCGGTTACCTTGTCTGATACTTGCCAAATTCCCCAACCTTTATCGCTATCTCGATACTTTTCCATACGTGGAATAAAGGTACTGTTAACTAGCTCCATAGAGGTGGGTTTTCCGCCGTTAAGGTACTTCATTACCTCGGGAACTTGATCTAACGCCCATAATGCTTGGGCATCATCGCTGTCCATTAATCTAAACTTAAGTCGTTTGCTATCATCTATTTGCATAATAAGCCTATTAAAATAAGGGAATGTTTGAAGCAAACGTAATGTGTTTACGTGATGCTTCGTTTGGTTTTAGTCGTCAGTAACAAGGACTTCACTGCGAATGAAGTACCCTCTTTATTTTGACGCGAGTAAAGGCTTTAAAAATCGAGCTGTGTGTGATGTTTTATGCTTGGCTACTTGTTCGGGTGTGCCAGTCACTAAAATTTCACCGCCACCTGCACCACCTTCGGGACCTAAGTCGATAACCCAATCGGCTGTTTTGACAACATCTAAGTTATGCTCAATCACTACGATGGTATTGCCATGATCACGTAAGCGATGAATAACATTGAGTAGCTGTTTTATATCGTGAAAATGCAGTCCGGTAGTTGGCTCATCTAAAATATATAAAGTTTTACCAGTATCTCTTTTTGATAACTCTTTTGACAATTTAACGCGCTGTGCTTCACCGCCAGAAAGAGTCACCGCAGATTGGCCTAACTTGATATAACTTAAGCCAACATCCATTAAGGTTTGCAACTTACGATTGATAGCAGGAATAGCCTTGAAGAAATCAAACGCATCTTCAATCGTCATATTCAACACCTCATGAATATTCTTACCTTTGTATAAGACTTCTAAGGTTTCACGGTTATAGCGCTTACTTTTACACACATCACAAGGCACATAAACATCAGGTAAAAAGTGCATCTCAACCTTGATCATACCGTCACCTTGACAGGCTTCACAGCGACCACCTTTAACATTAAAACTAAAGCGACCTGATTTATAACCACGTGAACGAGACTCTTGTGTGGCAGCAAACATGTCACGAATAGCGGTAAATATACCGGTATAGGTTGCCGGGTTAGAACGTGGTGTTCTACCTATTGGGCTTTGATCAATTTCGATAACTTTATCTAACAGCTCTAAACCGGTAATCGATTTATGAGGTGCTGGCTCATCAATCGTGGCACCATTGAGTTCAATATGGGCTAATTTATATAAAGTATCGTTAATAAGCGTTGATTTACCTGAGCCTGAAACGCCAGTGACACAGGTCATTAAGCCTGTAGGAATAACTAAATCGACATTTTTTAAATTATTGCCGGTAGCGCCTTTGAGCTTAACAACTTTCTTTTTATCAAAAGCGTGACGTTTTTTAGGTATTTCAATGCGTTCTACGCCAGAAAGATACTTACCGGTAAGTGAGTCTTTGCACGCTAAAATATCATCTACCGTACCTTGCGCTATAATTTCACCACCATGTACGCCAGCACCGGGTCCAATATCAATAACAAAATCTGCGGCGCGAATTGCATCTTCATCATGCTCAACCACAATAACGGTATTACCTAGATCACGAAGGTGTAATAAGGTGCCAAGCAGACGTTCATTATCACGTTGATGAAGGCCAATAGAAGGTTCATCTAAGACATACATGACACCAACCAAACCTGCGCCAATTTGACTAGCAAGACGTATTCTCTGTGCTTCACCGCCAGAAAGCGTGTTTGCCCCACGTGATAAGTTGAGGTAATTAAGGCCAACATTGACTAAAAAACCTAAACGCTCGTTTACCTCTTTTAATATTTTTTCAGCCACTTGACCTTTTTGGCCCGTAAGCGTTAAACCTTGGAAAAACTTGAGCGCATCACTGATAGATAAATCAGCGACGATAGTGAGCGGCGTATCTTCGATAAATACATTGCGAGCCTCTAGACGTAATCGACTACCATTACAATCAGGGCAGTGGTGTGAGTTAAGGTACTTTCCTAGCTCTTCACGTACCGAGTTTGACTCGGTTTCTTTATAGCGGCGTTGCATATTATTGACTATGCCCTCAAAGGGATGCTTACGCACCACAACATCACCACGGTCGTTCATGTATTTAAATTCAATTTCTTGTTTACCACTACCATAAAGCACAACTTTTTGCGCTTCAGCCGATAAACTATTGAAAGATTTATCAACGTTGAATTTATAATGTAGAGCTAGCGCTTGCAGCATTTGGAAGTAGTAAAAATTACGTTTGTCCCAACCACGTACGGCGCCATCAGCGAGGCTTAATTCTGCGTTAGCAATCACCCGAGTACTATCAAAATATTGCTCAATACCTAAACCATCACATGTTTGACAAGCGCCAGCGGGGTTATTAAAAGAAAATAACCTTGGCTCTAGTTCTTGCATGCTGTAACCACAGTGCGGGCATGCAAAGTTAGCCGAGAAAATTAATTCTTCTCTGTCTGGCTCGTCCATAAAAGCGACTTTAGCCGTGCCAGAAGTTAAGGTTAAGGTGGTTTCAAATGACTCTGACAGTCGTAATTGAATATCTTCACGTACTTTGATGCGATCAACGACAACTTCTATGGTGTGTTTTTTCTGTAACTCTAATGTTGGAGGATCGGATAAGTCACATACTTCGCCATCAATGCGCGCGCGAATAAAACCTTGAGCAGCTAAGTTATCAAGTAATTTTACATGCTCGCCTTTACGGTCTTGGACAATGGGTGCAAGCAACATTACTTTAGTGCCTTCTTCAAGCGCTAAAACTTTATCAACCATTTGCGAAATGGTTTGCGCTGTGAGGGCTTGACCATGCTCTGGGCAACGAGGCTCACCAACTCTTGCGTAAAGTAAACGCAAGTAATCGTATATCTCAGTAATTGTACCAACAGTTGAGCGCGGATTATGCGAGGTTGATTTTTGCTCAATGGAAATAGCAGGTGATAAACCTTCAATATGGTCAACATCTGGCTTTTCCATTAACGATAAAAATTGACGAGCATAAGCTGAAAGCGACTCTACATAACGACGTTGTCCTTCAGCGTAGAGTGTATCAAAGGCAAGAGAAGATTTTCCTGAGCCAGAAAGGCCGGTAATGACGACGAGTTTATCTCGAGGTATTGTTAAGCTAATGTCTTTGAGGTTGTGTGTGCGAGCCCCTCTGACTTCAATATTCTTCATGCGTCTTTAACTCAAATAGCGATAAAATAGAACCGACGATTATGTCATATAATTTACAGTATAAAAACTAATCTAGGGCAGAATACCAAATAAAACTGTTTATTTTTACAGTGTGCCGTTAAAAGGGAATAGGAAAGGTAAAAAGGGTAATTTGCTGTTATAAAAACAAAGTAAAAATTAACATGACGACCAAACAATCTAGTGCTTAACACCTTGTTTTCATTGCGGGGATTTTGTTGTGCTTGTTAGCGTGGTAAACTAGCGGCAATTTTTCCCCCTACTTCTCCATTTATTTTAGGTTTTAGCAACGTTATGAGTCTTTCAGGTTTAAACCGTATTGAGAAAAAAGCCGCGTTTTCCTTAGCCAGTGTCTTTGGCGTACGCATGTTAGGTTTGTTCATGATATTACCCGTGTTCGCTATTTATGGTGAACAACTTACGGGATATAGTCCTCTTTGGTTGGGATTAGCGATTGGCGCATACGGACTAACGCAAGCTTTACTCCAAATTCCTATGGGTATTCTTTCGGATAAATTTGGCCGTAAACCGGTAATTATTGCTGGTTTAGTGGTGTTTCTTATTGGTAGCATTGTTGCGGCAATGTCTGAGACTATTTATGGAGTCGTACTCGGTCGTGCAATTCAAGGTATGGGCGCTATTGCCAGTGCAATACTCGCTTTAGCTGCTGATTTAAGTCGTGAAGAGCAACGACCCAAAGTGATGGCAACCATTGGTATGTGTATCGGTTTATCATTTACTTTTGCCATGATTTTAGGGCCAATTGTCGCTGATTCCTTTGGTTTAAGTGGTTTATTCTGGTTCACAGGAATGTTGACTATCTTAGCTATGGCGATGATTCAGTTTATGGTGCCTAATTCTGTTAATAAAGCCCCTCGTGGCGATAGTGTTGCCTTGCCAGAACAAATTACTCGTTTGATTGTTCACCCTCAGTTATCACGTTTAAACTGGGGGGTGTTCATTTTACATATGGCACTAACAGCTTGTTTTATCACCTTGCCTAAACAGTTTGTCGCTAGTGGTTTAGCACTTGAAGATCATTGGCAAATATACTTACCCGCTTTATTAGGCTCTTTCTTTTTAATGGTACCGTTTATGATCTTTGCTATTAAAAAGCAGAAAGAAAAGCCCATGTTCAGCGCCGCAATTACCTTATTAGCGATGGCTCTATTCTTACTTTGGCTCTTACCTATGGGCTTTTGGAGCTTAGTGTTATCCGTTGTATTATTTTTCACTGCCTTTAATTATTTAGAAGCTACTATGCCTTCTATTTTATCGCGCATAGCACCTGCTGGAGTTAAAGGTAGTGCAATGGGGGTTTATTCAAGTAGTCAGTTTTTAGGAGCTTTTGTCGGTGGTATTGTCGGTGGTTATATTGCTAGTCAGTATGGTGAACAAACTATTTTCTTAGTGATGGCAATCGTAACCGTTATTTGGCTAGGGTTAAGCTTTGGTATGCAGCCATTGAAAAAATCAAAAAGCTTTAGTTTTGCCACCAATATTACTTGTGAAGAACAAGCGGATAAAATGGCTGAACAATTAATTAATATGCAAGGGGTTATCGAAGCAACGCTAGTACACACCGAAGCGGTCGCTTATTTAAAGGTTGATGTTAAAACGGTTGATTTACTTGCTATTAAAGCCTTGTTACAAGAATAAAAGACAAGCAATCCTTTATTATCATAAGCTTCTCTATGGAAGACATATACGGTAAATAGCTTATAGGCTGTTTACCGTATATGTCTTCCTGCAATAACTTCAAAGCACGCTAAACTTAAGGTTACTTTAAATTAATTTAGCGTGACTATCATGTCTAATCACCACACTTACAAAAAAATTGAAATGGTTGGTTCATCTCAAACCAGCATCGAAGACGCTATAGAAAATGCCCTGGCGGAGTGCCATAAAACAATTAAAAATATGGATTGGTTTGAGGTGACAGAAACTAGAGGTCATATTGTTAATGGTGCTGTAGGTCATTACCAAGTGACGATGAAAATTGGTTTTAAAATAGAGTCGAGTTAATTTTACCTCTAGTGTAGTTTATCTCAACTCAATTACTTAAGCGCAGAGATGTAATCCTTTAACTTATTACTACCAAGCATAAGTTGAATGTCATCATCTTGTTGTTTACCAATTAATGCCATGCCCATAGGGGATTGTGGTGTTATAACTGTGATGTTTTTCTGGCCTAGTTGACAGCGAAAACCGCCTGCGGCAGGACCTATAAAAAACCAGTGGTTAGCTTTTGCATCAGCAGATAATTGTACTAAAGCACCTAAGGCGATATAACTCTCATTATGAAATTCAATTATATCGAGTGATTTATAAGCGTCGATGGCATGCTGAAATTCAGCCACTCTTCTAGATTGCCCTTCAGCCAAATAGCTCGCTTCTATCGCTAAGGTATCATATTGTGTTTCAGCAACACTTTGATCATCAACTGCTGCAGCGTGTGCATCATTTGCAGCATCAATAGCTTGTTGGTGTTCTTTTGAAAGTTCGGTGATAACAAGCTCAATTATCTTTTTTTTATCAGGCATTAAATATCATTCTATCGTAATTATAAATGTTTCTAGTAAGCATTAAGTGCTTACTCTGTTGAGTTAATACTATCTGTGTATTTTAAGCTAATATTATCAAGGCAATTTTATCATAACTTGTGTTTTTATCTAAATGTCAGTAAATTAATGAGACTATAACAACTGGTACGACCAATAGCAGAGCATAATTATGACAACAACTGCCTACCCACATTTATTAACGCCATTAGATCTTGGCTTTACCCAATTAGCTAACCGAGTTTTAATGGGCTCTATGCATACCGGCCTTGAAGAAGAACGAGGTGGTTTTGCTAAATTAGCTGCATTTTATCAAGCGCGAGCAAAAGGTGGCGTTGGTTTAATTGTTACGGGTGGTGTTAGTCCCAATTTACGTGGCAGGATCGCGCCGTTTGGCAGTGAGCTAAGTCACTTTTGGCAAACCAATAAACACAAACAAGTAACCGATGCTGTTCACCAATATCCTACTAAAATCTGTTTACAGCTATTACATACCGGTCGATATGCATATCATCCGTTTGGTGTCGCCCCAAGTAAAATTAAATCTCCAATTTCTCCATTCACACCTAAAGCTATGTCTGTTAGACAAATTAAATCAACCATTAAAGATTATGCTTATTCAGCCAAGTTGGCGGATAAGGCCGGTTATGATGGCGTAGAAATAATGGGCTCAGAAGGTTATTTAATTAACCAGTTTGCCTGTGTTAGAACAAATAAGCGCAGTGATGAGTGGGGCGGTAGCATTGAAAACAGAATGCGTTTAGCTATTGAAACGATCAAAGCAGTGCGCACTAAAGTGGGCGAGAATTTCATTATTATCTATCGTTTATCTATGTTGGATTTGGTTGAAGGCGGTAATAGTTGGCAGGACGTGGTCACTATGGCAAAAGCAGTAGAACAAGCTGGGGCCACATTAATTAACACTGGTATTGGTTGGCATGAAGCGCGTGTACCTACCATTGTAACGTCAGTACCCAGAGCAGCATTTACTTGGGTTACAGAGAAGATGAAAAAAGAAGTCTCTATTCCACTAATCACCACCAATCGAATTAATACACCTGAAGTTGCAGAGCAAGTTTTAGCGACAGGGCAAGCCGATATGGTTTCAATGGCGAGGCCATTTCTTGCCGATGCTGATTTTGTTAATAAAGCGGCTAACAATAAAGCTGACGAAATTAATACCTGTATTGGCTGTAACCAAGCATGTTTAGACCATGTCTTTGCGCAAAAACGAGCCTCTTGTTTAGTCAACCCTATGGCTTGTTACGAAACTGAGCTGGTTATTGAAAAAGCTGAAAAAGCCAAAAAGATAGCGGTGATTGGTGCGGGACCAGCTGGTTTAGCTTTTAGTGTTTATGCGGCAGAGCGAGGTCATAACATTGAATTGTTTGATAAAATTAGCGAGATAGGCGGTCAGTTCAATGTAGCAAAACAAGTGCCCGGTAAAGAAGAATTTTTTGAAACCTTACGTTATTTTAACAAGCAGTTAAGTTTGCATGGTATTAAAGTACACCTTAATAGTGAGCAAAGTGCAGATAAATTAATCGCGGCAGGGTTTGATGAAGTAGTACTTGCTACGGGCATTAAACCGAGAAAATTAGCCATCGAAGGGTTAGAAGAAGGTTTTGCTAGTAAGAAAGTACTGACTTATTTACAAGTGTTACGCGATAAAATCGAGGTTGGTAACAATGTCGCTATTATAGGTGCCGGTGGCATTGGTTTTGATGTAGCAACTTACTTATCAGAAAAATCATTAACCAATGATCCAGAAGCATGGCTTAAAAACTGGGGGGTTGATAAAAATTACCAGAACAATGGAGCCCTGCTAGATAAACAAGATATACCTAAGCATAATCCTGAAAGGAAGATCACCCTTATACAGCGTAAAACTACCAAGGTAGGCAAAGGGTTAGGTAAAACTTCAGGTTGGGTTCATAGAGCCAACTTAGTGAAACAAGGCGTTAATATGGTCGCTGGCGCAAGTTATAAAGCCATTACCGATAAAGGTTTAGTGATTGAAGTTGATGGTAAAGAGCAGTTGCTTGAAGTCGATAATATTATTATCTGCGCAGGGCAAGAGTCGAATCGAGATTTGCAACAAGCATTAATTGATGGCGGCTTACCTGTACACCTTATTGGAGGCGCTAATGTCGCCTCTGAGCTTGATGCAAAACGTGCAATACGCCAAGCAGCTGAATTAGCGGTTGAAATTTAAGCGCAACCATTGGTAATAGAATAGTTAATCGAAGAAAAACCCTATATTTCTTCGGTTAACTATTGATATACCCGTTACCATTCAAGATGCAGGTTTCAGAGTGTTTGAGCATTTTCAATTCAAGGCGCTGTGATGAAATAATGGTTGTTCCATTATAAGTCACAGCAACGACGAAGTGATGTTGCTCAAGCACTTCTGCGATGGGTTTAAAATCACTGTATGCTGCGTTAAATAATCAAAGCATAGAATGACTATGCTTAAATGATTCTTCTTGCCTAAAGTGATTTTAATTCCCACTGAAATCCTGCACTTTGATTGGTAATGGGTATATACTGTCCCGAATTGATTTTTTTTAGATAGAGCACAGTGCAAGAAATAATTGTCGATGGCAGTGATGTTGAATTTTTTACCACGCCTACAGAGTATAAGCAGCAGTTGTTGTTATTAATTGAGGGTGCGCGACAGCGTATTTTTATTACTGCCTTGTATCTACAAGATGATGACGCGGGTAGAGAAGTCCTCCATGCGTTATATCAAGCTAAAGCAAACTTTCCTGAGATTGAAATTAATGTTTTTGTCGACTTTAACCGTGGGCAACGTGGTTTAATTGGCGAAAAAGCGAGCTTAGGTAATCGTGCTCTGTACTTGAAATTAGCGCAAGACTATCCGCAAACAATTAATATCTATGGTGCTGCCGTAAAGCGTAAAGAAGTCTTTGGTGTTTTACACCTTAAAGGCATGGTCTTCGATAACAAGCTGTTCTATACCGGTGCCAGCATTAATGATATTTACTTACACCAAGGTGAACGATATCGCTTAGATCGTTACTGTACTATCAATAGTGCGACATTAGCCGATAGTTTCTGTCATTATTTAACAGACACTTTTATTGATTCAGGCCTGGCACCAGTGCTTAATCAAGAGTGGTTGCCTGATGCCGCCGAACAAAAGAAAACCTTAATCGCATTAAAGCTCAAGTTAAAAAAATCTCATTATAGCGTTGCTCAGCAACAAGGACTTAGTCAATCTAAGCTAGTCAGCGATAAAGCATTTATTACTCCGTTAGTCGGTTTTGGACGTCGTAAAAATGAGCTTAACCAAGCCACTCGTCAGTTAGTACAGAAAGCTGAAAATAATATGGTACTTTTTACGCCTTACTTTAACTTACCTCATCCGCTTGCTAGAGATGTTATTAAGGCATTAAAACGTGGTGTTAAAACTACCGTGGTTGTTGGTGATAAAACGGCTAATGATTTCTTTATTGGTAACGATGAAGACTTCAGCACCATTGGTATTATCCCCTATGTTTATGAAATGTTACTTAAGCGTTTTGTAAAACGTTATCAAAATTTTATCGACCAAGGTTTATTGAATATCCATTTATGGAAAGATAAAGATAATAGCTTCCACCTTAAAGGTTTGAGAGTTGACGATCGTTACCACTTGATCACTGGCAGTAACTTAAATCCACGAGCTTGGGCACTAGATTTAGAGAATGGCTTACTTATTGATGATAACAATAAACACTTTTTGAAAAAAACGGATGATGAATTACTTGGGATTTTAGTTAATACTACCAAAATTGAGCATTATTCTGATATTGAATCAGTAGATGATTACCCTGACAAGCCACAGAAGTTATTGAAAAAGATACGTGTTGCCCAGATAGATAGAGTATTAAAGCGGTTCTTATAATCAATATTTGTTGTCGTGAGAACCTTTCAATACTTGAAAATAGCTCAGTTAACGCGGTTTATATGTGTCGGGTATTGTTAATAAAATCTAGAAAGATTTCTTAGCCTGTATTCTTATTTCAAAATTATTAATATCGGGGTTGTCACTTTGCGGAAAAGCAAAGTCGATATGAATGATAGGGTTGTTACCGCCGGAATGAGGAGAGTGTAACCTTAAGCCGAGTCCTGCAGAGCCTAGCCAGCCTTCTTCTATATTTTTGACCGTCGATTCACCATAAGTACGACCTGCATCGACAAAAGCTACACCGGCTAAATCAAATAATTTAAACAGATTGATTTGTGGGTAATATCTGATTTCAGATGTGACTTTAATGCTACTTTCACCATGTTGGTATTGCAGTGGAAAACCGCGTAAACCGGTATTTCCGCCCATAGTCACAGGCTTATCTAAATATTGATTTTTACTGAGCACATTGGCATTGCTAAGGTAAAATCCCCAACTTTTATTGAGTTGATAAAAATATTCACCACTAAGTTTGACTAATAATCGACTATCTCTTTCTTGATAAATATCGTTAGCCAACGCTAAATCAAGCAGTAACAAGGCATTGTTATGTAAATTAAAGCCTTTTTTAACTCGCATCTTCCAAATTGCCCATGCTGAATTTTCTTTATTACCATTGCCGATACCAAGGCGAGAGCTAAGGTACCAGCCATGGTTAAAATCCTCTATTTGGGTGATTAAATGTATGTTAGTGAGTTTTCTAAAGTCCTTTTCTATATATTCAAAAGCAAACCAGGGATAGAGTAAGTCTCTATTTTCGGGGTGAACATTCGTTAATGGGGGGGAGTCACTCCTGTCTTCCGTCGGTACCTCGGAGAATGTGTCTTTATCTTGTGTTATACCTAAGCGATACCTTAGTAATCGACTGTCATAGTTAAAGTTTAACCAAGCATAACTAGCTTCTTTAAAACTAATGTCATGGCCAAAGGTACTTTGATCCTGGCCATTTTGAAAAACAGTATCGTTACGGTATTCTTCATTAAAACCTAAGTGATAAGCCGTTTTAGTATGAAAAGCAGCAAATGTTTTATGTAGAAACAAGCTATGTCTTTGACCGTCATCATTATCGGAAAAGCCTAGTTTAACTGAGGTGTTTTGTTTTTGAAAAAGCGGGATAGTGGCATTAATCTTATATCCAGAACGTTGGGTATTTTGATAAGATTCAATTTCAGTATCTATGCCCAAGCCAAGTAAGTTTCGCTCTTTGATACCAAAGCTGTAGGTGTTTACGCCACCTTTACGCCCAAAGCTAACTGTTGGCATAAGTGACCAATTATCCCAAGTGGTAATGGTAATATTTTCTACATCTTCATCAGCGCTAACTTCAGCATCTCTTAAAAATTTTCTACTGCGTAAATGTCGCTCTAGTTCAGCCATATCGGCAAAAGTTTTCATACATTTATCAATAAAAAAAGTAGCTTCATTTTCTAAGGTAATAACTTTGGTATCAATGTGGATGGCATTGGCCCAACGATGTAAAAAAATAATATCGTCGTCGCTCTCATCAAAAATAGTTTGTGGGTTGAATATTATCTTGGGTTGACTGGTATCACACTGTACTTTTTGTTCAGAGTGTTCCGTCGTTGTTCTATCTAATTGTTGTTCACTAAGTGCATCAGTAGTCGCAGTGTTGGTTGTATTTAGGTTATTTATCGATTTTTCAGCAGCCGCGATGACTCCGTAGGAAGCAGATAATAATAAGCCAGCCACTAACAATGATAGCAGCCTAGGTCGTGTACTATCTCGCCAAGTAAGTGAGATTGCTTTTACGGGGGTTGGCGATATAACATTACATTTTTTTATTTTTTTTATGATTTTTAATAAAAACTGCATCGCGTACCTGAGTTAAATGTTAAGTGAGTAATACTTTATATATCACTCATTTAACTATAGCGTTAACTGCTAAATTCAACATTTTTTATTTGGCTTTTTACTTTTTAATACGATCAATTTTTTTGAACTTAGCTTGTTCAACCATTACTTTCACTTGTGCTAAGAGTAACTTAGCATCGTAAACTATGCCGTTTTTTAGCGTATAATTTACGCCACCTGCGCGAATTGGTTTATTGTTCTCATTCGCCCTGTGCCATAAAGCACTTTAAAGTTACGTAATGGTGTTTCGCCTAATATGAATGATAATATTTAGTTGTGCATTAATTAAAAAAATCATAATCTCAATTACAAATTTCTAACGAGTAAAAGCGAAATGGATAAAAGATTCTTTCTAAAAGCAACAGCATTAACATTAGCTGGTTCAGTGATGTCTTCAATAGCTACCTCAGCAGAGAAAAAACCTTCATTAAATGGCCTTGCTAAAGTAAATATGGACATAGCTCCTATTTCAACTTTTGAGCGAGAAGAAAGAATTGCAAAGGCTCAAAAGATAATGAGAAAAGAAGGGTTCTCCGCAATAGTGTTAGAGCCTGGTGCGGCGATGGATTATTTTACTGGCATACAGTGGTGGAGAAGCGAAAGGCTTACTGCTGTGGTTATACCAAGAGATGGCGACATTGCCGTTGTTTGTCCGTTTTTTGAAGAGCCAAGTATTAGGGAATCTTTGTCTGTAGGGAATGATGTAAGAGTTTGGCAAGAACATGAAAGTCCTTTTGTAAAAGTAAGTCAGATACTCAAGGATAGAGGTGTAGATAAAGGACTAATAGGTTTTGAAAATACCGTCAGGTATTTTGTGCTAGAAAAAACCATGTCATTATTACCTGATGCCAGTCATAGCAGCGCAAATCCAATTACACTGGGTTGTAGAATGTATAAAAGTACTCATGAACTGCAACTACTTCATAAGGCAAATGAGGTAACTCTACGTGCATATGAGTATGTGTATGGTCTGTTAGAAGTTGGTATGACTCAAAGCGATGTTAAATCATTGATGAAAAGTGCTCTATCAAATCTAGGAGGAAGTAGTCCTTGGTGCTTAGCTTTGTTTAATGAGGCAAGCGCCTTTCCTCATGGAACCAAGAAAGAGCAACTTATCAAAAATGGCTCTATTGTGCTAATGGATTCTGGATGTAGTGTACATGGTTATCAATCTGATATTAGTAGAACATTTGTTGTTGGCTCTGCAACTAAGCAGCAAAGACATGTTTGGGAAACCGTTAGGCAAGGACAGGAAGTAGCATTTAATAAGGCCAAGGTAGGTGTTGAAGCTGGTCTTGTTGATGATGCAGTTAGAAAGTATTATGAGTCATTGAACTTTGGACCAAAATATAAGTTGCCAGGGCTATCTCATCGAACGGGTCACGGTATTGGTATGGAAGGGCATGAGAGTATTAATTTTGTTCATGGGGAACGAACTCCTTTAGCTAAGGGCATGTGCTTCTCGAATGAACCTGGTATATATCTTCCTGGTCAATTTGGAGTAAGATTAGAAGATTGTTTATATATGGGAGAAAAGAAAGCACATTGGTTTACTGAGCCACCACTCTCTTTAGACTCACCCATAGGTAAATTAACGGATAAAATAGTTTGATTTAGTCAGATTGAAATTTTGACCATTTTAATTTGGTTTGTGATCTTCTTGTGGGTAGGATAAATAAATCAGAGCAAGGCGTTTGATTGAGAGCAACGCAGACGTGGATTATTTAACCCCCACAAGGGGACAATAATTTAATAGAATTAATGGTATTAGTGCTGTTAATAATAAAATAAGGTTAATTATGTTCAGTGAAAAAATGATGCCACACTTTAGTGATACTGATGCTTTAGGGCATATCAATAATACTAAACCGCCGGTTTGGTTTGAGGGGGGACGAGCACCTATTTTCAAGCTTTTTACACCTGATTTAGATCCGAAGAAATGGCAACTTATTATCGCTAAAATAGAAGTGTCTTATCATGGGCAACTTTTTTACGGTCAAGAAATAGAAATTAGAACCTACATTAGCCGAATTGGTGGTGCCTCATTTGATGTTTATCAAGAGCTTTGGCAACATGGTGAAAAATGCGTTTCAGGCACAGCAGCTATGGTTAATTTTGATTATAAAGCGCAATGCTCTAAAAAAATATCTGATGATATTCGCCTGCAGTTAGCTAAGCACCTTGTTGACTTAGAAGCAGCTTAACTCATTCCTTGTGAGCTTATTATTAGTCTAGTTTTAGTGTAGGGTCGCTAATCTTCAGTGATAACAGTTAATTAGTAGCTAAGGTCATTTCCGCTATTTTCTACTGCTTTTGTTATGTTATTTTATTAGCTATTTCTAAAAGAGACTAAAATAAAATAATTGAGCTTTTAACAAAAAATCACTCGAATTTGATCGCTGCTCACTATAGAATTACCCTCTTAAACTAAATTTTAAAGACACACTTTCTTCCTATTTAAACAGATAAAGAAGCGACGTACGTCTTAATAGCTCAATTAATAGGATATTTTCATGGCGGGTGTAAATAAAGTAATCATATTAGGTAACTTAGGCAAAGATCCTGAGGTACGTTTTATGCCAAATGGCGGCGCAGTAGCAAACCTTACTGTTGCAACGTCAGACTCATGGAAAGACAAACAAACTGGTGAGCAAAAAGAAAAAACAGAATGGCACCGTGTTGTTATGTTTGGCAAGCTTGCTGAAATTTCTGGTGAATACTTGAAAAAGGGTTCAAAAGTATATATTGAAGGCTCTTTGCAAACGAAAAAGTGGACCAACCAACAAGGTCAAGATCAGTACACGACAGAAATCGTAGTGCAAGGCTTTAACGGCGTGATGCAAATGTTAGATGGAAAACCCTCTCAAGGTCAAAGCGGTGGTTTCTCTAATCAAGGACAGCAGCAACAAGGCGGTTTCCAAAAGCAAGCTCCACAACAATCAGGTGGTTTTTCTCAACAACAAGCACCTACACAGCAGGGCGGCTTCTCTAATCAAGGGCAAAAGCAAGCCCCACAACAATCAGGTGGTTTCTCTCAACAACAAGCTCCTGCACAACAAGGTGGTTTTGCTCCGCAACAACAACAAGCACCAGCACAACAGGGTGGTTTTGCTCCTCAACAGCAAGCCCCAGCACAACAAGGTGGCTACCAACAGCAGCAAGCACCTAAAGTAAACCCACAAGAGCCATCAATTGATTTTGATGATGATATCCCTTTTTAGATCATATAAAACAGCTTTTATAGGGTAAGATATTTTAAAAATCCCTCTGGTTATGTTTTTAAGGCTTTTAGCTTTATTTGACAAAACCAGAGGGATTTTTTTGTATATATTCAAGCTACTTGAAGATGCGTCCCCGCATGGCTGGCTTAGAATCGTTTTATGCTGTGTTATTTATTTCGACAAGGGAACAACCATTATCTTCAATCAATGCCTAACCTAAAAGTGTTTCTAATTCCAGCTGACACCAGCCTCTTCATGTAACTTGGGTATATAACTACCGCTTATCCGTATATTTTGCCATTTAGCACCTAATCACCTACGACGACGGCTTTCGTATTAGGGTAACGCTAATGAATCGCTTAAACAAAGGGTGTAACAAATGCAATATAAACGAAAGCCATTATTTATAAATAACATCAGGGTAATGTTTTTACTGATAAATCTATTTTTTTTGTCATTCTCAGTCAATGCTGAAAATACCCAAAAAACGTTGACACAATTACAGCAAGAAATAATAAACATTCAAAAGTCGGCAAACATTCCCGCTTTAGGCGTGGTTCTTATTGATAAGGGGGAGCCTGTTTGGACCACAGGTTTAGGCAAAGCTAATCTTGCTGAAAATATAGGTGTAGATGAGCATTCATTGTTTCGCATTGGCTCTATTTCGAAAATGTTTATTGGCCTTGCCGTGCTTAAATTAGTAGAAGAAGGCAAGTTAAACCTCAATGATAAAGTACGTGACTTAGTACCTGACATTAGCTTTGAAAATAAATGGCAACCAACCAACCCTGTATTGTTAGTGCACTTATTAGAGCATACCTCGGGTTGGGGCGAAATGACGCTGGCTGAATTTGCACATAAACCAACACCACCTATTGCTTTGAAAAATGCCTTAATGCAATATCCACAAAATAGAAAATCTCGTTGGCCAGCAGGTACAAGGCATGCTTATAGTAATATCGGTGCGGCTGTTGCAAGTTATATTGTTCAAAAAACTACCGGCATGTTATATGAAGATTACATCAGAAAAAATTTCTTTATACCACTTGGAATGACTAACAGTACTTATTTTAAGCCTGATAATAACAAGGTAATGACCACTACCTATATTAATAGTGAAGCACAAGATTATCAGCCTATTATTTATCGTTCTGAGGGAGCTATTAATGCTTCACCCGCTGAAATGGCTAACCTCTTACAGTTTTTTATCCAGCAAGGAGAGTTTTCCAGCGTAAGTTTAATTAGCGCTGCATCGTTGCAACGTATGCAAAGTCCAAACACCACTTTAGGATCAGCTCAAGGGATAACAGCTGGGTATGGCATAACTAATTATAGTAGCGGTTTTGGTGAGTATAACACTGCTTTTCATGGCCATGATGGTTCGATAGAGGGCGCAATGTCGAGTTTGGCTTATGTGTCTACCTTAAACAGTGGCTATGTTGTAATGAGCTCAGGAGGCGGTGCGGCAATGTATCAAATAGTCAAACTTATCAGGGAGTATATAGTAAGGGATGTTCAACCACATAACGCTATATCGACAGACCTGCCAAGCGCATTCAAAAAAATAAACGGCTATTACAAAAAAATAAATCCTCAAAATTATATGCAGGAAGCCTTCAATGATTTATTTAATTTTATGATTTTTTCTCACGATGAAAAAGGCTTTCATCTTGCACCTCTTCTTGGCAGTAGATCCAGCTCACCCTATGCTATCAGTGAAAACTTATTAGTAGATCCTAAGAGCGGTTTACCATCAATGGCGATCGTTAATGATCCTATTGTAGGAGAAGCAATACAGTTAGGTATGCATTTATATGTGCCCGTGTCTAAGGCGTGGGTTTGGAGTAAAATAGTGTTGCTCGCCATTGTCATTATATTAACGAGTGGCACGTTATTATTTGCTTTATTTTGGTTGCCACTTAATGCCTATCGAAAGGCATTAACGCCACAGCAAATAACCAGCCGATTATGGCCAACCTTAACCAGTGTCTGTTTTGTTATATATGTATTTTCACTGGTGTTGGCAGATTCGGCTGGTAATTTAGTGGCGATAAGTCAAATATCACCACTTTCATTAACTATTTTAGCGTTGAGCCTTTGTTATCCACTAATCACTATCATGAGTTTATTCCGTCTTTGGCAACTTAAAAGTAGCAAAGAAAAATCAAAAAGTTATTGGTTAAGTGTTTCTGTCTGCGGTATGCATTTGCTAAATGTTTTTTTATTGGCAAGTTACGGTATGATTGGTTTTCGCGTTTGGCTGTTGTATCACATATAAATAATGCCTATTACCTATGAATAATACCTATCACTTCTTCCCAAAAAATAAAGTTTTTTGGGAATATCATGGTTCATTACTCGCTGTTATGAGTTTAGTGCAGCTGATCCTGTTTCTTGTAGTTGAACGGTATTTTCTTTTAAATACCGTTATCCAAATTGCCTGGCTGCCTCTATATACAGGTGCTGTGCTTATTTTTAGGTACTGCTATCAGCTAAAGTCTTGGCATCGCTTTAGTATGGCGAAAGTCATTCCTTTAACCTTGATGATATCACTACTATTAGCTTTTGTGATTTCACTATTACTTTTAGCCATAGTATACCCTTTCTTTGGAGCCGAATTCCTAGGCGCTGAGGCCTTAGCAAAGGAGAATAGAAGCTTAGTTGGTAAGTTGGCAGCTTTTATTTTTTATAACAGTGTTATAAGCCTATTATTTATTAGCACTTGGGCCTTTATCTATATTGCCGTAACCACAAGTCGTCAGGTAAAAGAGTCGGAAATGAAAAGCTTACGTTTAGAAAATAGCTTAAAAGAAGCCAAATTAGCGAGTTTAACCAATCAGCTTAATCCACATTTTCTTTTTAATAGTTTGAATAACATTCGCTTTATGATTTACGAAAATGCCGTACATGCAGATGAGATGATCACCGCTTTTTCAGAAATATTGCGGTACTCCTTAGCGAGCAATAAACAAGATAAAATAGCCATTGAACAAGAGTTAACTATTATCGATCGTTATATCGATATTATGCGCTTACAACTAGACGATAGGTTGGACTTTCAGCTCCATTTTTCATCATCTTGTCAGCAGTGTTTAATTCCACCAATGACCTTACAAATCTTGGTAGAAAATGCTATTAAACATGGCATTGAGAACATTAAAGGTAAATCAAAGTTAAGCATAAATATTACCAATAAAGGTGAATTGTTATTGATTGAAGTCTGCAACCCTGTAGCCAGCTCGGTGGCGATACCTACCCAAGGCACTGGCACAGGTTTAAAAAATATCAAACAACGGTTAAATTTACTTTATGGCGAGCTTGCCCAATTATCGGTAACGCCATTAGAGTATAGTTTTACTGTCACCCTTGCTATACCAATGGAAAAATCATCATGAAAACCATCGTTGTTGAAGACTCAAGACTTGCCCGCGAGGGGTTGGTGCGGATGTTGGTTGAGTTTAAAGAGTTAGATGTTATTGGGGCGGCAGAAGATGTTAGTGCAGCATTGGCGCTTATTGAGCAGCATCAACCTGACGTTATTTTCCTTGATATACATATGCCAGAGAAAAATGGTTTTGAGCTGCTTGCTCAAATGACTTATCAAGCTAAAATTATTTTTACCACCGCGTATGCTGAATATGCAGTGCAAGCGTTTGAGCATAATTCGGTCGACTATTTACTTAAACCTATCAGTAAAGAGCGATTGGCTAAAGCCATTAGTAAACTTTGCAATCAAAATTTAAGCTCAAATAAAGCCGAAGAGAACGATGAATACGAGCAAGGTAACGAGCAAAGTAATGAGCCAATATTAGCGTTAAATAGCCGTATTTTTGTCAAAGACAACGATCAATGCCACTTAATTGAAATTGTTAACATTGATTATATTGAAAGCTGTAAAAACTACGTACAAATATATTTTGAACAGAAAAAAGCTTTTATTAAAAAAACGCTTAATCATGTCGAAACTCGATTACCCAAACAATTGTTTTTTCGTGCTAATAGGCAATTTATTATTAACTTACAATCTGTCGTTACGATTGTTGAAACAATAAATGATGGTTATGAACTCACGATGAAAGATGGAAAAACGATAGAAATATCTCGCCGTAATACCGTCAAGTTGAAAGCACTACTCAGTTTATAAAGCTATTTTCTTCAATAGACTATATTTAGAAATATCACGCTGTCTTTTGTGTAAAGATATTAAGGAAGTAAATTATATAAGACCTCGTTATAACGTATTGCCAGTCTCGCCTTTTTTTATTAGGGCCGCTTTAAGTTTTGGAATGTTCAGTGCTACTTACGACAAATGATAGCCGGGTTAATGTTGATAGTTCCCGATTCATTAATGGTCGCAATTTTATTGTCTTGTTTGAGTATCGCTAGGGAACTGTCACCTACAGTACGTACATAACTTAGTAGGTAACCAAATTGACCTAGACTGCATACAGCATATTGTTGGCTAAAGTTAAGCTTGTCCCACATTGTGTTCGCACTATCGTTTTTTTGTCTGCTATCTGTTAAGAAAGTACTTGCCGCCACTAAATCATTACTTGGTATTTGAATATCTAACATAATGTCTACCTCACTTTTTAGCTAGTAGGGAGATATTAACCAATAAAAACCAGTCAAACTGTTGGTAATTGTTAGGCTGATGTTTCCTTTTGTACAGCGCACTCTGCTTGAGTCAATTAGTTAATTGAAGCTAAATAGTGAATTTGACAAAAATAATTAAGTAAAACACTAACTTATTAGCTAATTTAACCACTTTTGATGTTGTTAAGTGGGGTTGCTTTGTGTAACTTGTTGTTACATATGAGGAATGAGTAAGTGGCACAGCTTGTGCTATTTTTAGTGCATTATTAAAAATACGGAAATACCCCATGCTTACTTTTTCTAAAACATTATTACTTTCTTCTGCTGTGATTTTCACGGCATTATTAACTGCTTGTTCTGAGCCTGAGGCTAAGGAAGAGGATAAAGAAGTTGCCGAATTTGCCGTACCGGTAATGGTAGCGAGTATCGAACGTAAAGATATTTCGTCAAACTTTCACACCACAGCGACCTTAGAATCTCGTAATGAAGCTGAGATTGTCACTCGGGTTACCGGCATTATCGAAGAGTTAAGTGTTGAAGAAGGGGACTTTGTTGAAAAGGGCCAACTGCTTGCTAAAGTCGATGCAAGACGTTATCAATTAGCACTCGATAAGGCCGAAGCTGAATTAGCGGGTCTCGAGCAAGAGTTAAAACGTTTATCTTTAATGGCTGAAAAGCAATTAGTAAGTGCGCAAGCATCAGACAAGTTGAAATATCAGCATCGAGCAGCCGTTGCCGCAAAGGAATTAGCGGCGTTAGACCTTAGAGATAGCCAGATTGTTGCGCCTATTTCAGGCTTCATTTCTGAACGTTTTATTAAGACAGGTCACTTTACTCAAGGTTACCAAAAGTTATTCCATATTGTTGACCAATCAAGCTTACAAGCTGTGGTTTATCTACCAGAGCATAAGCTGAGCTATGTTGAATTAGGACAACAAGCCTTATTACAATTCAGTGCACGCCAAGGTAAGCCGTTTGTTGCACAGGTTCGCTCAATCTCTCCTGTAATTGACAGTCGAAGTGGTACCTTCAAAGTCATTTTATCTATTGCTAATGAAGAGCTGCAATTAAAGCCAGGTATGTTTGCCCAAATTGCACTGACTTTTGATACCCACAAAAATACCTTAACTATCCCAACAGATGCAATTATTACCCTTGATAATCAAAGTAAAGTTTATTTAGTGAAAGATAATAAAGCGGTAGAAGTATCAATCAACAAAGGTTTTGTACAAGAGCAGCTTACCGAGATAAGTGGAGAGTTACATGAAGGCGATAGTGTTGTGGTAAATGGCCATCATAACCTTAAAGCAAACGCCTTGGTCGAAATATTAAATGCTAAAAGCAGTGATGATGACAGTTTTATTGATGAAGAATTAACTGAAACAGCTATTGCTAAAGCCACTAAATAGAGAATTGTAAGCATGAATATTTTGATTGATAGCTTGTTCTTTGTGGTTTCGAAACATCCAGCCGCTACCGTATTTTTAACTTTTACTGCATTGCTAATCAGTAGTGTGAATACTATTGGAGCTGCCTTATGAGTATTGTTGATGTCGCAATAAAACGTCCGGTAACTGTATGGATGTTTACTTTTGCCGTGATGCTTTTTGGTTTAGTGGGTTTATCTCGCCTTGCGGTTAATCTATTACCTGAACTATCTTACCCTACGTTGACGGTACGAACTAACTATACCGGGGCCGCTCCGGCTGAAATTGAGCAGTTAATTACTAAACCTGTTGAAGAAGCGGTAGGTGTAGTCAAAGGTCTAAGAAAAATAAGTTCAGTATCTAAAGCAGGCCAGTCTGACGTATTACTTGAGTTTGAATGGGATGTTGCGATGGACATCACCAGCTTAGAAGTAAGAGAAAAACTCGACCTTATTCGTTTACCACTTGATGTACAAAAACCGTTAATTTTAAAATTTAATCCGTCTTTAGATCCTATTATTCGCTTGGGTTTACAAACGTCTGATAATTCAGTTGCCGGTTTGACCCAGCTTCGTACCTTTGCCGAATATGATGTAAAACGTCAATTAGAATCATTGCTCGGAGTTGCATCAGTAAAATTAGGCGGTGGCCTTGAACAAGAATACCAAGTGGTTATTGATCAACATAAACTGGCACAGCTTAATTTAAGTAGCCAAGAGATCATTAACCGTATTAATGCAGAAAATATAAATATTTCGGCAGGTAAGTTAATTGAAGGTAATACCCAATACTTAGTTCGTACGCTGAACCAATTTACCAATATTAATCAAATTGGCGAATTGGTGGTTTATCGCGAAAATGATCAAATAATTACCCTAAATGATATTGCTACCATAGTTGATGGTTACAAAGAGCGTACCGATGTCACTCGTATTAATGCTGTTGAAGCCGTTGAATTAGCCATATATAAAGAAGGTGATGCCAACACAGTACAGGTGGCTCAACTGATAAATAAGAAACTGGACGCAATTAACAAGTTATTAGGTGAGCGTTATAAATTAACTGTGGTTTATGATCAATCGACCTTTATTAGTAATGCCATCAGTGAGGTAAAATCAGCGGCGATAATTGGTGGCTTGCTGGCTATGTTTATTCTATATCTTTTTTTACGATCAATTATCCCTACGCTGATTATTTCACTATCAATTCCTGTCTCTGTCATTGCTACGTTTAATATGATGTATGCAAACGGCATAAGCCTTAATATTATGTCACTTGGCGGTATTGCGCTTGCAACAGGTCTACTTGTTGATAATGCCATTGTGGTGCTTGAGAATATTGCACGATATAAAGAGCAAGGGCTCAATGTTGTTGAAGCCGCGAGAAAAGGTACTAAGGAAGTGAGCGGGGCAATTATTGCGTCAACACTGACTACCTTAGCGGTTTTTGTGCCGTTAACCTTTGTTGAAGGGGTTGCCGGACAGTTATTCGCTGATCAAGCCATGACCGTGGCTTTTGCCTTAATTGCCTCTTTAGTTGTCGCATTAACATTGATACCAATGTTAGCTTCAAGACAGGCTTCTAAAGAGCTCGAGCAAGACAGTGAAACAGTCCCTGAAGAGCGCATTAGTTTTAAAGCTTTGGTGTGGCATAAAAAAATCAGCTACCTGTTAACTCTCCCTCTCAAAGCTATTTTTATTTGGTTGCCAATGCTGCTTATGCGCATTGTCTTACTAAGTTTTCACGCTATTAGTAAAGTAACCTCATTGGTAATGAAACCACTTACCGCAGGCTTTAATTATACCTTTGAGCAGTTGGCTTCACTGTATAGCAAGTTATTATCATTGTCTTTGAAACACGGTGTTGTTACTTTGCTGTTCAGCTTAACTTTTGCTGGCTCGGCTTTTTTCATCTTACCTAAAATTGGCGTAGAATTATTACCGCCACTTGCACAAGGAGAGTTTTATCTTGAACTTGAGCTTGCGCCAGGTACACCATTGGCAGTAACTGATAGCACCATCAATAAAATAGCCCAACAATTACAAAGTGATGAGCGTATTAAAAGTACCTATTCGTTAACTGGGCGAGGTAGTTTAATGACCAGTAATGCCGATAAAGGTGGTGAACATCAGGCTAGGTTACAAATAATGTTGCATGATAGTGAAAATGAACAGCAAGTAATGTCTGATATTAGGCAGTACACTCGAAAACTTGTTGGCGCAACTACACAATTAAACCAGCCTGAGCTGTTTACTTTTAGTAAACCAATGAGCATAGAACTAGCAAGTTATGATCTAAACCTTTTAACAACTTACTCTAACCAACTAACTCAGTTGATGGAGCAAGATGCCCAGTTTGTTGATGTAGCTAACAGCCAGCGCAAAGGACAACCAGAATTAGCCATCCACTTTAATCAGCAAAAAATTGCTCAGTTAGGTTTAAATGCACCTGATATCGCCAGACTTGTTGCAGTTAAAATAGGCGGAAACATTGCAAGCAAATATACTTTACTTGACCGCAAGATAGATATTTTGGTGCGTAGTGATGAAAAGCAACGAGACTCAATTGGTGACTTAAGAGAGCTTGTTGTTAACCCTAATGATAACTTCCCTATCACACTCGATAGTATTAGTAATATTGTTGAAACAGTTGGTCCTGCCCAAATCAATCGCATTAACCAGCAGCGTGTTGCCGTTATCAGCGCCAATATAGCCATGGGTGATCAAAATAGCGCCTTAACTAAGGCTAATGAGTTAATAAAGCAACTCAAACTGCCTTTAACAGTAATACCAACGTTTGGTGGCCAAAGTGAAGAAATGCAACAGTCATTTAACTCAATGTTGATGGCATTAACTTTAGCCGTATTTTTAGTCTACTTGGTCATGGCTTCACAATTTGAGTCATTATTACAGCCATTATTAATACTGTTCAGTGTGCCGTTAGCTGGTGTTGGCTCTATTTATGGCTTATATTTTTTCGGCAGTAATATCAGTGTTATCGTCTTTATTGGTTTGATTATGTTAGCGGGCATTGTCGTCAATAATGCTATTGTGTTATTGGACCGAATTAATCAATTACGCGAACAAGGTTTGGATAAATCAACTTCAATAAAGCAAGCTGCGGAGTCTAGATTACGTCCGATAATAATGACGACGCTGACCACAGCGCTTGGTTTATTACCTATGGCGTTAGGCATGGGCGAAGGGGCGGAGCTAAGAACACCTATGGCAATTACAGTCATTAGCGGTTTACTGTGTTCAACCTTACTAACATTAATTGTATTACCGGTACTTTATCAATTGTTTGACCATAAAAAGTTTGCCTCGTTAAGCAATGAAAGTGGTAAAAACTCACAAGGTAATAGTGTTAGTAATAAGCTTGGGATCAAGCCATCAGCGGAGCCACAAAATGTCTAATAGCAAGTTGAACTTAACGGCGCTGGCTATTAAGAAACCAGTGACTACATTGATGTTGTGCTTAACTATGTTGATGATGGGCATAGCAGCTACTCAGTTACTACCCTTAGAAAAGTGGCCAGGTATCGACATTCCTGAAATGATGATAAGTGCGCCATATCAAGCATCAACTCCAGCAGAAGTTGAACGTTTAGTGACAAAGCCCCTTGAAGAAGCGCTGGCAACAATGGGCGGAATACAGCGACTTAGTTCTACTTCAACAGAGCATGGCGCAGAAATAGGCATCGAGGTTGAATGGGAAAGTAGTTTAACGGGCAAAGCGATAGAAGCGCGGGAAAAAATTGATGCTATTCGTCATTTATTGCCGGAAGATTTACAGCGTGTATTTGTTTATCAATTCTCAACCGCGGATATGCCTATTTTAACACTGCGTATTTCGAGTGAACGTGAATTACAAAATAGCTTTCAACTACTTAATAATTACTTGAAAAAGCCACTTGAACGCATGCAAGGCGTCTCAAAAGTTGAGCTTTATGGCGTTGATCAAAGGCAAATATCTATTCGTTTATTAAGTGACCGCGTAGCAAGTCATAATGTTGATATTCTCCAGTTAACTCAAATGCTTCAAGCACATAACTTTACTATTAATGCCGGCTCATTAAAGTCAGCCACCAATACTATTCGTATTAGCCCTAAGGGTGAGTTTACTCAGCTAAAAGATATTAGGGAGTTGACGGTTAAAGATAATGTTTACCTTGGCGATGTAGCTGAAGTTCTTTTTGAACAACCTGAAAGAATTGACGGTCGACATTTAGATAGAAGTTACGCTATTGGTGTGAATATCTTTAAAGAGTCGAGTGCTAATCTTGTTGATGTTGCTGGTCGAGTGGTTACTGCTGTAGATGAAATATCGCAAAGCCCTCAGTTTAGTGGTATTAATATTTTTATGATGGAGGATCAAGCGAAAGGGGTGACTGACTCTTTAGCTGATTTATTGATGGCAGGTGGCATTGGTGCCGTTTTATCTTTTATTGTGCTATTCCTCTTTCTTCGAAACACTACTGCAACGATTCTCGTGGTTGCTTCTGTGCCTTTCTCCATTTGTATCACCTTAGCGGTAATGTACTTTTTGGGTTACTCACTCAATATTCTATCCATGATGGGGCTATTGTTAGCGGTCGGTATGTTGGTTGATAACTCCGTTGTGATTACTGAATCAATTGCTGCGGAACACAGGAAAAACCCAGCAAGTACTAAGCAAGAAAAAATTAAAAACATATTAGCTGGCGTTGATAAAGTATCACTCGCTGTCATGACAGGTACGTTAACCACCATGATAGTGTTTTTGCCTAATATCATTGGTGAAAAAGTACAGCTAACTGTTTTCTTAGAGCATGTGGCTATTGCCATTTGTATTTCACTAGCTGCATCGTTATTGATAGCTAAAACGTTGCTACCCTTATGTTTATCTAGAATGCCGCTAGAGAGTCTTGCCGCGAAAACTAATCACGGTAAAGCAAATAAACTGGCTGGTTCAGCGACTAATACAGAGCCAAATAAAAAAGATAGTGATACGGCTCAAAAGGGTAGTGTGCGCTATAAAAAAAGTCTTTCTTGGGTACTAGCTCATCCTAGAATTACTGGATTTTGTGCTTTATTAATTTTAGCGAGTTCAGCTATTCCTATGGGAGTGATTACCTCTGATAATAATGACAATCAAGATGGCACACGTTTGTTTATGCGCTATCACGTTGAAGGGCAGTTCCCTGTTGAGCATGTAGAAGCTATGGTCAACCGTATGGAAGAGTACTTGTATAAAAACAAGGACGAATTTTATATCGAATCTGTTTATAGCTACTACAGCGGAGAACGTGCTTCCTCGACTTTATTGCTCAAAGAAAGTCGCGATATATCAATGAACGATTTAAAAGAGCGCATTAGAAAAAACTTACCCGTATTTGCGGAAGCGAAACCAGATTTTGGCTGGCAGAGTGCTAAAAGTGGTGGTGTTAGTGTCACTTTATTGGGAGCTTCTACTGAAAAGTTGATGACACTATCTGACCAAATCGTACCAATCCTTTCCCATGTTGATGGTTTAACAGATGTAAAAAGCGATATATCTCAACATCAAAAAGAAATGGTGGTGGTAATAGATCGCTTTAAAGTTAACCAGTTAGGCCTTGATTCTCGCCAAGTGGCACAAATAGTGGGTACCGCATTAAGGGGACTTGAGTTACGTAGTTTCCGTCATGATCCCAATGGTGAAGTCAATATTCGTCTGCTTTACGATGAAAGATTAAAGTACTCGTTAGACCGATTGAAAAAATTACCCATTACTGAGATTGATGGTCAAAGTATTAGCCTAGAAAGTGTTGCTCAATTTCATGTTCAACCAAGACTGGCGGCAATTTATCGTGAAGAACGACAAACAGCATTAACCATAGGGGCCAACATGAATGAAATAACCATGGAGCAAGCCCAAGAGCGTATTGAAAAAGCAATGGAAACCTTGAACCTACCGGCTGGTTACACTTGGAAATTAGGGCGTGGGTTTAATCGTCAGCAGCAGGAGCAGGATATTATGCTGGTGAATATGCTACTGGCCTTGGCGATGATTTATATCGTTATGGCAGCTTTATTTGAGTCGTTATTGTTACCTGCGGCAATCATTAGCTCTATTCTTTACTCGATTGTGGGTGTCTTTTGGTTTTTCTTACTTACCGGTAGCAGCATGTCGGTGATGGGTATGATTGGAATTTTGATATTAATGGGCATAGTCGTAAATAATGGCATTGTATTAATTGATCAAATAAATCAGATGTCGCCCAAAATAGATGAGTTAGAACAAGTGATTGCCGATATATGTATTACACGACTGCGCCCAGTGTTAATGACAGTGGCAACGACAGTGTTAGGCATGGTGCCACTTGCACTAGGCTCAACTCAAATCGGTGGTGATGGTCCATCTTATGCGCCACTAGCCGTGGCCATTATTGGCGGTTTAACCTTCTCAACTGTGACGAGTTTATATCTGGTTCCATGGTGTTATCTGATGTTCAGTAGGTTAGCTAGGAATTCAAGTATTGGCTTTAATAAAGCAAATACCTTTGCCAAGCGTATTGCTAAGGTGTAATACCAATTTCATTAAATTTCTTCCCAACTCAGAGCTGTATTAGCGAGCTTATAACAAGTAAAATTGATTAAACATAGTCACTCTATATTTCATAAGTTTTGTGCAGTTATCAGTTTGCTAATAAGCTCCCAAAGGGCGAGTTTAAAAGGCTTACATGCTGCGTTATTGATTTTGACAAGGGAATAACCATTCTCTGCAAT
>MAAB01032328.1_pt1 | contig 50535 bp, 40 predicted proteins | sample 1115991 | NCBI WGS metagenome assembly MAAB01 (sample SAMN04961124, study PRJNA320927) | seawater metagenome | isolation source: sample BD02T18 sea water enriched with oil for 18 days | place: USA:Gulf of Mexico | collected 2013-07-27 | reverse complement strand
AAGCGAGGGATTGAATGTAAACGAAAAAGAGCTGGCTGGGATAAGGACTATCTCTGGAGGGTTCTGACATCAGATAGACACCTTACAGAATCAATGATTTAGATGCGTTCGCCATGGTAGTCCCTGCTGGAAGCGTCGGGGCCTTGTCTTCCTTTTTTTTAACTGGATTACAAGGCTATGAAACAAACTATATCTACACAAAAGGTATTAGATAAGAAACCGTATTATCCGCTCATGCCCACGTGGCGCGTGTACCGTCTTTCCTATTGGCCGCCATTACAGCGACTCAATGCAGTCAAAGCAAAGGAGGCGGAAAAATGAGTGATAAAACACCAAAATTGGTACACGACGCGGAACCGTCGCCCCTCAGCAATATTGATATCGTCTGGGCAATGCAATCTCGATTAGAGAAACTGTTTTCGTTGACCCTGGTAACGGCTAACGGTGGACTCGGGGATAAAGCCCATGTTATTCAATCTCACCTTTCAATGGCGTCAAATTCGCTGGTGGATGAGTTGCAGATATTGGCAGAGGAACTTTCAGATCGGCTAACGGAGTAACAAACCACTCTTGGTTGCTCATTAACCTACTAGCAATGCGCAACCAAGAGTACTATTGATCATGAAAGCCTGTTTTTCCATTTTCCGTTATGCTCTTTTGCACAATCCTCTTCAGTGTCGAATGTCACTTGGCGATCAATATTCTTAATGCTTACACCCACTTCCTGAAGCTTTTTCTGGATGAGTGATTTCAGATCATCATCGACATTCTTGGAGAGATAGACAGCCAGGTTCTCATTGGTATCAAATATGCAAATTACCTTCAGACTATTTGGGAAATCGGAGTATTCAACAAGGTGAGTTAACCATTGAAAGCCGTCAATCGCCTTCAATGCGGTTTCACACACATCGGTTAATACCAGTATAAGTTGGTTCTCTATTTTTTTATCTGTTTTACGCATTCGCTCATTACAACCTATACCCCTATTAAGGTCAATCTCCGCTCCTACCAAAATCCATCAGGTAACTTGCTTCCTAAGCTGCTCAATGACAAGTCGTCATCATTTTGCTGCTCATTAATGGCATTCGCGGTGAGTAAAACACAATCTGAAATAACCGTTCCACCACAAGCAGCAGCATTCACCTGATAGTAACTGCTTTCAGATTCAAGATCCGTTGATGATACGTACCCCAACTCGGTCAGATCCGTTGCATAGCTTAAGTTTTCCGTAAAATAGCGCTCTTGTAATTCCATCACTTGAAACAAAAATGAAATACCTTCGGCACGCCGTGATTTCAACACAAAATCTTGGTACGAGGGTATCGCGATGGAGGCAAAAATACTGAGTATTGCCGCTACCACCAACATCTCAATCAGCGTGAACCCCTTGTTTCCTTTGCTACTACCTGTTCTCATATCTTATTCTCCCGCCAATACGTTTTCTGTTGTGGTGCTGCGTCTAGGTCTATATCTGAAAGGCATTCGGTACTCACACACACTGGTGGAGTCGAGCTTTCACTGTTTGGGTTGTTGATCAAAACAGGGGCCGGTGGAATACCGCCTTTAAGAAGCGTATAAACTCTATCTTCGGGCTCGCCCAATGTATCGCCATCACTATCCAGTACAGGGGTTGCATCCAATAAATTCACAAGATAGAGACGTCCAACCCCGGTATCAGGGCCACAGGTTGTCACGGTATCCCCCGAGGGTGCGAAGGTTGTGAACAGTAATTTAAAATCATAAGTAATCGATTCTGCTAGTACCTTTTCGCCTTCATTTTCTAAGGTGATGTACCAGCCGTAGGCACTGTTCATTGCGGTTTTTGCTGCAGTTGCCACCGCTTCGGTGGTTGAATCGATAAGATCTTCAGTGGCATCATAAAGATTGGTCTCGGTTATCGTTGATGTCGGTGAGCCACTCACGTATTGATAGCTACTGGGGGCATTAAATACATTGCTGTCCTTTATCATATAAAATCGATCCGTTGTGTCTGTATTGAGTGGGTGCGCCCGAAATCCTGATCCAATGGCAATGGTTAAATAGGGAGTAGTGCCCCGAACATTAACCAGAGATATATCCGGTTGATTGTAAAACCGTCTTGCACCGGTATCTGAGCTATCACTTAACACGGCAACAACACCGGCAGAAACCAGACCGCTGACTGCGGTGTTATTATTGTCGATATCAAAGCGCCACACTTGCCCACCCATATCTGCGACATAGAAAAAGTCATCATAACCATCATTATCAATATCAACATTGGTGATATTTGACGGTATGCTGTATTCCATATCACTAAGGGTTAACGTTGCTGCATCGTGTACCGAGGACCACCACAGCCGGTCTCCCGTCTCTGCGTCGACAATATAAATTGCGCGCCCCACATCATCGGCAGTAATCGCAGTAACGTCATCCTGGTCTACGTCGTAGCCGCCACCAAATATTAGGACCGTTTTCTCTACGTCATTTATTTTTACTTTCGCTAACGTGGGTTTCGACCAGGTTTGACCTAACTCTTCAAAATCACCACTTCCGCCTTCAATTTTCCATTTGTAAACCGGGTTACTTCTATCGGTCACATCCAGCGCATAAAAGTTTCTCCCGCCACGTCGCATCGTTAGATATAGGTATAGATGCTCTCCACTATCCACTGCACCGCCACTGGCTTGTAATATATCGCCATCACCATTCGCATCATTAAACCAGGCTGACATGGGGCCATCTAAACCATACACTTTGCTGCTGCTAGCGCTGGAGTTATCCGTTTTATAGGATTCAATATTGGGCAATAATGCTTGAGGAATAAAGGCGAATTGCTCGCTACCATCACTGGTTGATACGCCGTGCAGAAAACCTTCGTTGGTTGTGAAAAAGATAGAGGTATCTTCGGTGTCATCATCAGAGAAGTAGTTAAGAATCAAAGGCTGACTATGCAGCGGGTCGCCAATGGCATTTCTTGCGTCTACTACACTGCTGTCACCATCCTCATCAAGCACATCAATACCTTGCGCCCATTGTAACAAAGCCTCTCTATAGTCATCCGTCTGACTATCAATGCCTAACATAACTTTAGTAAGGGCGTTGTTGTCTTCATGCAAACTATGACTTGATATATTCAGTGCCGTATTAGCAGGGCTAGAGCCTGTGTAGGTAAATATCGAACGACTTAATGTCAGCTCATGGGCCATGCCACCTTCAACGATAAATGAGCCGTCCGTATATCCGCTCCAGAAACTCTTACTGTCTTCACTGAAAAAACCAGTCGTGGAATCAATAGCATTGCTGCCATTGGCATCTTCAATCTCATTATTCTCATTGATTTTGTAACGCTTAAGGTTGCCGTGCCATCGCGCGCCGTCACCGGGCTTAAACAATGCGTAATACAACTCGTCAGAATTTTGTAAACTGTTAAAGGCGCTCACCGATACTGACGGGGCTGCAAAGGTACTGTCTTCTGACAGTATGTCTTGGATGATGCTTTCCAATGCAGAGCCCAACCCTTCAGCATCATCGGCTGAGTGATATGCACCATCACCGTATTTTGCGACGTTCTCTAGTAACGATACTGCATCACCATCCAATCCAAAACCACCAATGGTATAGGTGCTAATGGTTTGATCCCCATCTAAATCATCATCAAGATCGGTATTACTTAGGTAGTATGCAAGCTCATCAAGGCACTCACCGTCACCACTACAATCATCGTCTAAATCTGAAACGTCAGCAAGCGATCCGGATACTAGGTTTTGAATATCGCTATTGGAACTAGTATCCCGTGTGGGCTGACCATCGGTAAAAAGAATCACATTATTTTTTTGGCAGCTATCGGTTATAGGAGAAATGTACGTTCCACCGGACAATGCATCACTATCACTGGTTGATGGTGAACTGGCATCGCCATATTCTGGCGCTTTCCCAGAAAAGTAACGATAAACTTCATAATAAGATTCTTCTAGTGGCGTAAAACCATCCGCGTCATAGTTATTCAGCGTTGTTTGAAACGTGGTTCTAACATCGGCTATATCCTGAGACGCTAAATCCACATAACCTCCCTCGGAACCACTGTCAAAGCGCATCAAACTGATATTAATGTCATTGGTGGTTTCAATAAGATCCGAGGCAACATCTTGCACGATCTCCATGCGTGTTAATACTTTACCTGTTTCTGTGCATTCGTTGGTACAACGCCTTCCGCTACACACACGCTCATAGGTAATACATTCTTCTGTTGGCGTATGAAAATCGGTAATGGTGTAGCTATCACCGTAGGTATCGTCGACTTCTACCGTACTATCCATACTGCCCGAGGTATCAATCAACAATAAGACATTCGATTGAACGGAGGTATCATCGTCCGTCACATAAATTTCAATATCTTCTGCTGAAGCGTTTAGGCTAACTGCACATTGAATGATAAGACTACATATAATGATGACGATTTTATTTTTCATTTTTTACTCTCCTTGGTGGCGGTGGAGAGTTGGCCGCTATTAATTTTTCACCAACATTTACTCTTATTACTGTCTTCGTTGTTCCGACAAAAAATATTGTTGCCGAATAACCAGAATACTTTCCTATTTCGGCACTATCGATAATATCCCCATCAACCTTTACCTTAATATCTTCAGAAAACACTAGGGATACGGGAGGACAAGAAACACAGGAGAACGCAATGATACGTCCGGTTCCTGTGGGCTCATCAAAAAAGTACAAGGCCTTTTCTGCTTCAATGGAATGCTCTACTGTTTTCATCTCAGCCATGAGTGATAATGGAAACAGTGTCAGTGCCAATAAAAACCATCTTGATTTTTTCATCTTATTACTCTCCCCATCAAATACTTTTTGGTGCTGCATATTGAAAACCTAAGGTCTGATCTGATATTGCATCAATATTTTCATAGGTGCCTACTGTATCAATTGAAAACTTAAGACCGCGGTATTTTCCAAGGCTATAACCGGATGGTGGTAATCCTTCGCCACCATAGGTTATTGTGCTTGTCATCACTGCATGTCGAACCGCCAACTGTGCATCTAGCGTGCGGTCTTCTGACAACACCTCTAATAGCAAGTCTTCATCAGTAGAGGCCGAGTAGTATTGTTGTGTCTGTTCATTAACCGCCGCTTGAAACGATTGAACGTTATAAAACACATTCCTTGAGAATTTCTCTTGTAACGATGAGCTTTGCATGGACACAACACCAATGATGCTAATCACTGAAAGCAGTGCCAAACATACGATAAGTACCGAACCGTTATTGCTATATTTCATTATTTTATCTCTCTACATGTTCTTGAATTTAGTTCAGCTGCTAGCTTTAAAGGAAGGAGTTATTCACATACACCGTGGCACTATAGATATGACGTATTTTGGAATCATCATATGTCACCGTTTCTGCATCCAGCAGCGCGTAGTTTCTCTCCTTTTCACTGATGGTTTGATTTTCAATGGCAGCAGAAAGCAAGGCGAAACGCACCGAATTCACCGTTGCCCAATCATCGACTTCATCGGCGGTAAAAAACTGACATTCGCCTGAGTCCAATGTTCCAAATTGAAATTGTAGCCGGTCAATCCCATTCACCAACAAGGTTTCTTCTGAGTACCAGCTATCACTGTCAGGAGCATAACCTCGACAATACAGCCCACTCACACCATTTATCGTTTCTATGTAATACACATTTGATAACACCACATCACTGGGTACTGTGGTGCCTGTGCAGTCTTCATCAAACGCGGGGTTTAGTTGGATTGATATTTTATCGGAGCCATTACCGGCACCGTTTGATGTGCAAAAGCTATCGGTACTAACACATTCGCCTTCTGCTAAGAACAGGTGAGGTAACGCGCCATCATCCGGATCACTGTAACCAGCCATCTGTATGGCTTTGGATAAAAACAATGCCGCAAACTGTCCGTTTTCTTGTATTTCATTCAGCTCCTCCACCATCAAGTAACTTTGCTTTGAACTGATAAATATTTTGATAGAAGCGGCTATCAATATTAACCCTAAACCCATCGCGATCATTAACTCAATCAGCGACATGCCGCCTGCTTGTTGTTGATTATTTTTATAAGTAGATTTCATTGTTTTTCACTCAAATTAACGGCAATTACCTTCGATAACGAGTAGTCATTACTAACAACGCTAAAGGCTCATATAAATTTGAACGTCTCTGTTCTTTTTTTCTTCGTCCACAACAGATCTTCCTGCGACTTCAATGGATATATCAATCAGCGAACCACGGCTGCACGTATTACTATCGGTCACATCACTGTCATCACAACCAATGGAAAAACTAGACAACGAAATCATATCGGCTGCACTGGCATACAGTTCATCATCCGCCGCATTACAAAAAACATCCCATACATCAAAAACAGCTCGCTGCTCTGGGGTACAGGCATCAACACTACTCACACCATTCACCTGCCCACAATATACGGGGGGTGATATTCCACAGGCGGAGTTATTGGCTGCCGCGTCAATATAAAACTCTGCTGCATCACTATTATTTGATCGAATTCTCTCTGCCATTTCTTGTGCCAACCAACTAGCTTGGGATTGCCCTGCGCTATCGAAAGAGGTTTTAACGGAGTTTAATTGCAATGACGCCATTCCTAACAGGCCAATAGCCACAACAACAACACTCACCAGTACTTCGATCATGGTGGAACCTACTTCACTTCTATTGACTACTGACATAATGCACTCCCCGCTTCGATGTCTTGGCTAAATATTTGACCTGCCCTGGTAATTTCTACTGACCGTCCTGATAACACATTCTCCGGATCACAAAAGTAGAACGATACTCCTGTACGGCTTGCCACCAGACCATTGGATGAAAAGCTAATTGACTCCGTTGAATCTGCGGCGCTAATGGTTATGGGGATACTAGGTGCACTTTTCTCGAAAATGAGTGTATCGGCTGCATCATAATTATTTGCCTCAGCCCCATCCTCTACAAACATTACCCATCGGTCTTCCCAACTATCACTTTCTGAAGATACAACAACGGGTCCCCCTCGCTTTATCGCTTCACTTCTTGCCAGTTTTAACAAATGTTTGGCGGCTTCTGATTCTGCACGGATATCATTATTAACCAATAAACTTCTGAAACTTGGAGCGGCAAGCGACGTTAAAATAGCGGCGACGGCAATCGTGACAAGTAATTCAATTAGGGTAAACCCGTTGTTATTGTTATTCATAATCATTACCTACGTCGCTATCTACTGCACACCAATGACTACATTGGTCATGAAATCACCAGCCCTCCTTACCGGTCATCTATGGTAGAACGCATTCCAAATAGATTGGTTGACACAAAAATTATAAAAATAATATCCGTGCAACGCACAATGCTTGTTCCGTCCAATAGATCTCTATGCTGAAAGAATAAAAATTAAATGTGGAAACAATGAGGAAGAAATATGGACGGCGGCCAGCGGTAGATATTTTGGAACAAACGGTATTGCTGACCGGCAATAAGGCCAGCATCAGTAAATTGGTTGACTCTACAGCGTTAAAAAACCTTAAAACCTCGACAAGCATCCATTATACGCCATGTATACAAGTGACCCATCACATTAAATAGCCTTTAATTACCTGATTACATTACAAAAGATGACAATTTGACCGCTCAACCATTGTTGGTTATCTTTGAGGGACATCAAATGTATCACCCTACACTCATGGGAAACCCGCTTTTTATGAGGAAGATTGGTCTGTTACGTATATTGCTACCCCTGCTGCCTCTGTTGTTAGCCCTGTCGTTACCCCCTATGGCACACGCTAACGAATTCGCGCTGCTTAACGATGACCAACCCCGTTTGGATATCTATCCTCACCTTAGCGTTTATGTAGACGAATCACGCCAACTTAACATCCAACAAATTGTTTCAACCCCCACGTCCATTCCTTGGATAAAAAGCGGCAACAAAACACCAAACTTTGGATACTCTGAATCTACCCACTGGTTCAGGCTCGAAATTTCAAACCCACTTAATCAATCTATTGAAAGACTATTCGAAGTTGGCTACCCCTTACTTGATCACGTATCGCTGTATATTGTCTCTGCAAATGGCAGCATGACAACAATTGAAACGGGAGACATGAAACCTTTTTCCCAACGTGTTTTTAATCATCGAAATTTTGTCTTTCCTTTATCATTTCCCTCCAACGAAACCACCACCCTTTATTTAAAAGTTAATACCACTACATCCGTCCAGGTTCCCCTAACTCTCTGGCAAGAACGATTTTTTATGGAAGAGAACCTCGAAGAGTCGATGAAACAGGGAGCCTACTTCGGCATCATGCTCGTAATGGCCATCTATAATCTTTTTATATTTTTTACAGTGCGCGATAAGAGTTATTTATTTTATGTACTCTACGTGCTGTCTTTTGGGTTTGTGCAAGGTTCATTAAACGGATTTTGTTTTCAATACTTTTGGCCAGATTTAATTGCCTGGAATGACAAAACCATTGCCTTTTTTACCCCATTTTCCGCAGCATCCGTGATAGCTTTCTCATTAGCATTCTTAGGCCTTAAACGTACAAAATCTGAACATCTCTTAAAATCACTCTTTGCGATGGCCTGTGCTGCCTGTATAGCCGTATTTTTTGTGCCTTATAGCATTATGATAAAAGTGGACATCATGCTTGCTCTGATTGGCATGACCAGTATATTTATTATTGCCCTCATTCAATGGAAAGCGGGCAATTCTGCTGCACGATATTTCACCATGGCGTGGATCGTATTAATTGCATCCATTCTATCTTATGGTCTAAACAAGCTCGGAATTGTACCTCGCAATTTTATTACAGAAAACATGTTACAAATCGGATCTATTCTCGAAGTTATCTTACTTTCATTTGCGCTTGCCGATAGAGTGAACTTAGAAAGAAGGACAAAAATTGAAGCGCAAAAACTCGCCATGGAGATATCAAAAATTGCGATAAATGAACGTAAAGTGTCAGATAAAATCGTTCATGACTCCCATGAAAGTGAAATGGCAGCTCAGCAAGAATCCATTGAGGCCAAAATAGAAAGCAAGGCCAAGAGTCAATTCTTAGCAACCATGAGCCATGAGATCAGGACCCCAATGAATGGGGTTCTCGGAATTACTGAGCTACTTCAACATACGTCATTAGATGCACAACAACGTGGTTTTTTAGATATTATCAAAAACTCCGGACAATCATTGCTCACCATTATCAATGACATATTGGACTATTCAAAAATAGTTGCGGGCGAAATGACTCTAGAAAAAATCGATATAGATCTTGAAGTAATGGTGAATGAATGTAGCGAGCTATTTTCCCTAATAGCGGAGAAGAAACAAATCAAAGTGGGTGCCATCATTCAGACGGGAACGCCTCTTAAAATACACGCAGACCCTGTTCGCCTCCGCCAAGTCATCACCAACCTTATGGGTAACGCGATAAAATTCACAGAAACAGGCTACGTATTATTAGAGGTAAAACAAATATCCTCATCACTGGAAGAAGCATGCATTAGGTTCGAAATATCCGATACAGGAATAGGCATAGACACAAGCGTGCAAGAGAAACTATTCAGTGAATTTAAACAAGCAGACTCATCCACCACGCGTAGATTTGGCGGCACAGGCCTTGGACTTAGCATTTGCAAACGTTTAGTGATGCTTATGGATGGGGATATTGGAATCGAAAGCCAACCGGGGAATGGGTCTTGTTTTTGGTTTAATGTTCACTTCCCTATTCACGAAAAACCTCAACGTCTCAGTGCAATTGATAGTGACCATCGGTTACAAGGAAAAAAAGTACTACTCATTTCCGAAGATCCGCTTTTTTGTTTTCTGACGGACAATGTATACGACCGTTGGGGCATTGCATTTACCAATATTACATCATTTGATTCGTTAGAAAATCACAAAAAAGAACTTAACCAGAATCAATTTGATGTCATATTCTGGGATGAAAAATTATTTTTCGATCACCGATATGCGCAAATGCGTGAAATTGCCGATGAGTTTGATACGCAAAAAACCCTATTTTGCCTTATGACCAGTTTAAACTGCAAATGGCAGGCCAACGAGCTAACAACGGCCCGCATGAGCACTACCATGCGCTACCCAACCACGGCCGCCGACATCAAAAATCAACTTACTGACATTTCACTAAAAACCAATACCACAGAAAAATCCACCGTTGAGAGCAAACATGAAAACTTCTCAACAACACAAGTACTTGTTGCTGAAGACAACCCCGTCAACCAAATAGTCATCAAAGGTATGTTAGAGAAGTTTTCAATATACCCGGATTTTGCAGACAACGGTTTGGAAGCCGTTAAGAAGTTTACAGCAAACAAATACAACATTGTTTTTATGGATTGTGAAATGCCAGAGATGGACGGGCTAGAGGCTACGTTACGTATTCGACAGTGGGAAATTAAGCATAAAACGCCCCATGTTCCCATTGTTGCTCTCACCGCTCACGCGTTGAAAGAGCATCGGGATAGAGCGATACACGTTGGCATGGATTACTTTATGGTCAAACCCGTATCTTTAGACAACGTCCAGCACTTGCTGATAGAAATCCTTAAAACGCACTATTCTGAGACCGCTTAAATGTCACACCCATATGTTAAATACAAACGCTAGAAACACATGGAAAATTGCCCGTTATCTTCAAATTGAAACTGTATATATTCATCAAGAAAAGGAATATCCGGCAAATCATTGACCAAAATACCCACCCCTTCCTGATGAAGAACATTAGCTCGCTTATCCAAACTTATCGGCTTACCAAACTTAATCGCAAGTAATTGTAACTTGGCAAAATCTCTGGCTAATGTCAAAGTATCCCCCTCACTTTGACATTGATAATAAATACCATGCAAAGAACCAAAACCTAGTGATTCCAACAGGTGTTTTGTCATCGGAAAATACACCTGACTATCTTCTTCCAACTGATGTATTTCATTCAGCGCAATAAAACTGGCCTGAGCAACAGACATCAGATTCTGCTTATCCACACTCAACAAGGTATCAAGAATCGCTTGTGCATCATCTTCCATCGTTTTGGTCATTGGGAGTGCAGGGGTAAAAGGGTATTCAAAACCTCTGTTTCCTTCCATAGACACAAAATCATTCTTAACAATAGGAATACCCTTATCGATAAACGGAATCGCACGCTGGTCATAAAACCGCGCCAGTGGTAATAACGCTATTTCAGACACTATCAGTTGACTAAATATGCTCTCTGATTTGCCATCCGTCACTGCGCTATAAAGCACTTTACGTTCTTTATAAATAGCAATCGCATCACGTAAATGTTGCTCAAAGCCATCAATATTACGGCAGCCTGTATTCAGAAGGATGACCACCAACAAAATGGCCGAAAGAAGGATTCGCATAACTACCACTTATTCCATTAGTTTTGATTAAAGAGTGTATTGAAAGTATCTTCGCAGGCGCAATGTATAGATCTAGGCCATGCCCGTCTAGGCAAAAATACAAAACCTAACATATCAGAACCCAGCACATACATAGACCTATAGTCATTTCATGCATGGACCAATAGTCACTCTATACACCCAACCTATATAGCCACGCTCTTTAAGCTTCCTGAATTAACCTTGCCTTTCCCTACCGGTTATCGTCTAATCCTCTTCAATAAAAACAACACCCCCCGCGTTATGGAGTTATCAGTACCATGAGACGTACCCCCCTCCCCCTGGATTTGAAGACATTTGCGTCAGACATCGATGATTTACGCGTCGAGTTAAAACAGGACATTGGGTCAAAAGACCTCGCTCATTTTAAAGGAATCGAACGTATTGTTTGGTGCTTAGTCTTATTAGGCTTAGGTACTTCATGGCTTGGCCCAAACCCTATCGCCGTTATGGCACTTGCTGCCGCCAGCTTTGGAAGGTGGACAATTCTATCCCATCATATCAGCCACCGGGGTTACGAAAATATCCCTGGCGCACCCGCCCGATACAATAGCAAAACCTATGCACGGGGCTGGCGTCGTATTATCGACTGGCTAGACTGGGTTTATCCAGAAGCCTGGCACCATGAACACGATGTTCTTCATCATTACAACCTGGGAGAAAAAGGTGATCCCGATGTGCCACAGTTTAATGCTCACTGGCTTCGAGAGATTCGTTTACCGGCGATGCTCAAAGTTCTCATTGTGACGGCAATCGCAATCGTTTGGAAACCTCTCTATTACGCACCCAACACCCTTAATGCATTACTCAACAAAAAAGAAAAAACCAATATTGAATTAGGTTCTTGGGCCCTTTGGTCCCCTCTGAGAAAACGCTTTTGGTTGGTCGTATGGCACTGTTGGTTACCTTACATCAGCTTCCGCTTTGTTTTACTACCTTCCTTATTCTTATTGATCAGTCCAGAAGCTGCCCTATACGCATTAATCAACCTACTCATTGCAGAAGTGGTTATTAATATTTGGAGCTATATTGTTATTGTTCCCAACCATGCTGGATCAGATATTTATGTATTTGATAAACACCCCACAGATCGCGCCAATTTTTATCTCAATCAGATTTTAGGATCTGCCGATTATAATTGTGGCGGAGATACTCGCGACTTTATGCAGGGATGGCTGAACTATCAAATTGAGCACCATGTATTTCCAGATTTGACCGTTCGCCAATATCAAATTGCCCACAGACGAATACGAGAGATTTGTGAAAAACACAATGTACCTGTGGTATCCGAATCCATTTTTAAACGTGTCATTAAACTTACCAGAATACTGATCGGTACCGATACTCAACCACTCTGGCCAGGCATTGTAGATACGAGCCTTAACAAAGAGAAAGAACTAGTAGACGCCTTATAACGTAGATCTCTAGGAAGGTAAGGTGAGAGCGAGGAAAAAATTATCGATCGGTTAAGCCAAGCCCCAGCCGTTTTACTTTGTACTCTTTCAGTTCTACTTATTTGTTTAAGCTTTCCCGGTATGCCAGCGCCTTGGCTGGCCGGGATTGCGATGACCCCGTTGTTTATCGCAGCTGACAACTCAAAGAAGTGTGCTGCAATTTTTGGTCTATGGGCTTTCGCCTGGTGGTGTTGGTCAATTTTTTGGATGTTACCTGCCGCTATCGATTTTATTGGTATATCGCCCATATTAGCGAGTATTTTATGGGGTTTATTATGTGCTCTACTATCCCTCCCCTATTGGGTCATTGGCCGCTTGTGGCATCGAATCTGCGTTACTCAGTCACCCCTTCTTAACGGTACGCTACAAACATTACTCTTTACAGCACTAGCATCTTGCACTCAATGGTTTGTACCAGCAAACCCTGCTCACAGTTTATATATTTACCCACAATTCATACAGATTGTTGATATCGGGGGCATCCCATTATTATTGTTTGGGCTTGTTAGCGTTAACCTGTGCTTGGCAAAAACCTTTCAGAATAAAAGTCCCTTTGTTATGTCATGTACCGCCGGAGCGATAACACTCCTATGCTTTACGTACAGCCATATTCGGATATTTCAATTCAACAATCAGAAAAACATCGACACGATCAACATTGCAATGCTCCAACCCAATTTACAACGTGAAGATTCTTTAGACCGATTATTCCACCTTACCGAAAATCTTACATCTAATAACTCGAATATCGATCTCGTGGTATGGCCAGAATTTCCTCCTGCTTTTTCTTGGCAAGAAAACAAAAGTGATCGGGATAAAATAACAGCATTGATAGAGACCATAAACAAACCGATTTTATTAAACTCAGGTTACATTTACCAAAAAAATTCCACCACACCCACCCCTCGGTCCTATTACAACGCGGCACAGCTTATTTCATCGAAAGCCGAACTTTTAGGTAGTTATCACAAACAACATCTTGTACCTTTCTTTGAGTACTTACCTTTTGAAGCAACGTTCCCCAGATTGCGACATTGGTTTCCAGACACCTTACGATATGTATCCGGCGATAGACATTCTCCTTTAGGGTTTAGCAAAAACAACCAGCATATAGACAACAACATTCACATTGCGCCATTGATTTGTTTTGAGATGTTATTCCCTCACTACAGCAGATACCAAGCCAACCAGGGCGCTAACATTATTATCAACCTCAGTAATGATAGCTGGTTTAAGACCAGCAAAGGGTCTATCAATCATTTCTCCCTCGCGATATTTAGATCGATTGAAAACAAACTACCCTGGGTACGTGTTAGTAATGGGGGCATCAGCGCCTCCGTATCAGGTACGGGAGAAATTGATGTATCGTCTTTAACAAACCTCAACGAACATCATGCGCAAGTAATACAGGTCGACATCAAAAACACACTGACGCTGTATCAGAAAATTGGCGATCTATTCTTGATACTCGCGAGCATCATTGTGATTACAGCCCTTGCTTCTCTTACTCGTCCCTTTAAAAGTCGATAATTAATAAAACAACTCCGTTGTAAAGCGATATCGAATACCTGGACCTTCAGCAAGGTAACGGGGAGATGTGGCGCTACTAGGAGCGATCCCCGAACCAACAATCCATTCTTCATCCGTCACATTGTCGACATTAAGTGCAATACGAAAATCCTCGTGCAGATAGGACACTGCAACGTCCACCAGCGTGTATTCATTAAATTTCGATTCTATATATTGTTGTGTAAACTCACGCCCACCCACATGTGTTGCACCAAAGCCAAATGCCCAGCCATGGGTACCATAGGATTCGTTATGGTATTGCAGCCAAAAACTCCCGCTATTAGATGGCACACCTATTTGGGTTTGCGCTAGTAACGCATCATTTCTTCCCCCTACAGATTGCTTAAGTGACTCTGTTTTTGTTTTGGTAAAATTTATCGCTGCTTTAACGTGAGGAACAATAAAACCCAATAAACTAAATTCATAACCGGCACTTCGAAATCGCCCTTCTTGTACTCTGAAAATAAAATTATTACCGTCGGTTATCGACCAATTATTTTTTGTCATCCTAAAAAAAGATAACGATAGATTAACATCCTGCGACGGCCACCATTTCATACCCATTTCGTAGGTCGCCGTTTCTTCTGGTTCTAAGGGAGATAAACTTGCATCAACCCCCGTCAACAGGTCGTATTGCAAACCATAATTCGCATACAATGAAACATTTTCAATCGGCAAGTAGCTCAACCCAACTTGGGGCGCAATAAAATCATCACTCGCATCACTACCGCTGGTTAAATATTCAATTTCACCGACTAATATTTGCAATGAGTTGATATTAGTCACCTCGTATTCACGATCATATTGATAGAAACCCGCTGACACTAATAATTTCCAACGTTCATCGAGGGAAATTTGGTCTTGAAAAAACACGCCAGTCAACCTGGTTTTACTTACCGTAGAACTATAAAGAAAGGAACTATCTAACGGGAACAACTCTCCCGGCGGGTACCCCGCCAAACGGGATATGACGCTGGGCAACACAATACCATCAGGGCTCGAACCAAAAGGGTTGTACCATGGCACCATCGCATAACGCTGCAACGCCCAGCCTAAATATTGATTATCACTACCACCTTCTGCCACAAAACCAGCCCCCTGATCATATAATCCTTTGTTGTACCGCTGATTTACCTGGGTTTTTGCATTGGTTTCAGTGTGTACGAATCCAAGCAGTAAATAATGACCTGCATTCAAAAAAGTAAATTCTTTTCCCACTGACATATCAATATTATGTTGGTGTGAGGATGTTTTTTGATCTAGCGCTAACTGATAGAAATGGACTTGATTATCTTCCCATAACGGGAAATCATCCCCTTGATTATAGATTGCATCAATGATGTCAGCTTCATCCAACCCATAGGTGAGCCCCATAAATTCAATAAAATCCGAACGAACATCTTGATAGTTTTGAATAAAATCAGCGTTATTATCAAAAAGTATTTGAAGATAAGTGGTTGGATTGAACAGGGGAATAAAAAAAGGCTGCGGATCAAAAGTCGGATTTAACCATACGCTCATATCATTGGCGTATTCCCGCTCACGTTGATTGTTACCATAATAGGTATTGATTGCGAGATCCCAGCCTGACTCCGTCAATCCTTGATAACGTACATTTAGTTCAATGATTTTTGAATCATGAATTTCCTCATTTGCAGAGCCAGAATAGGGATAAAAATCGAGGGTATTATGCTCCGAAGAAGGATAAATCACATCAAACAACCCCACACCAAATATCTCGCCCACAACCAAATCATCAAAGGGGCGCTTTCCTTTAAAACCGTTAACACGTTGATGACTGTAATCAATTGCTACCTGAACCTTATCCGTTTCATTAAACTGATAACTCATTGACGGAGATAATTCGGTTTGTCGTAGCTTGCCTTCGGATGCCTTAGAACCTTGGGATTTTTTATGTGTCGTTTCTTCCCTCTTCAAGACGTTAAATCGGTACAACATATTATCACTCGACAAAACAGGTCCATTGGTATCTAAAGAGAGATATCGGTCATAATTCCCCGTGCTAAACGCCAGATTTGTAAACGCATAAGGGCTTGGTTTTTTGGTCACCAGATTAATCACCGCACCTGGCTGTCCATAACCATAGAGCGTGGAATTTGCACCTTTGGCAACTTCAATACCTTCAATATTATTTAACGTTAACGGAGCTATACCGTGACTCACAATAGACTGCCCATCTTTCAGCAATGCTCTGTCAGATAACTTAAATCCCCTAACATTAATATTGCCCTTTAAATCCGTAACATTTACAGAAGAATAATCTCGAAATGCTTCAGACAGTGTAGCATTACCACGATCACTGAATAAACTCGAATCAATGCCCTCTAAAGACTTCGGGACTTCAATAGTAGGGGTATAGGTTTTGGTTGCCGTTGATGGAATATCACGACAACAACCAATATCAAGGCTTTCACCGACAACCACTATTTCTGACATTAACGGTGGATTAATATCAAGCGAAAACGATATTGGCGAAGAGTCATTGTCCTTTCTAAGGCCGTCAACACCTTCAGCATTCACTCTGATGACGGTCACTAACGTATTATCAACAATGGTATATTTTAACGGAGTCTCTGTCAGCAACACCGCCAATGAAGACTCGAGACTGTACTTTCCTTCTAGCGTTTTTCCAGATAACCCTTTAACGATATCTGATCGAAAGATAATGGGGATACGGTAAAGTATTGCCAATTGCGTAAGCGAATCTTCTAGTGGTTGCGCCGGTAATGCAATATCTACAACTAATGGCGCATCATCAGCTACCAACTCCGCAGCCACTGATGTTGACACATTCGAGAACAAAGTGATTAACATTACTATAAATAGCGCGAGATCGTTACCTGAGAAAACAGAAGAATCTTTAGTAAAGATATATCGCACCACCAGGGTTGCGCTCAACACTCACCTCAGCGATGGCTTTCAACCCAATTAAAAAACTATCTAGGTCATCCGTTTTAAAAACTCCGGATAACACCAATTGCCGACGCTTATTATTCCGAATATAGATAGGGGTATCATAAAAATCATTCATTCGCTCAACGATTGTTGCCAATGATGCTTGCTTAAAGTTAATAAATCCCCGACGCCATGAGATTGCATCATCCACATTAACGTTGGTAAGCATCTCTAAGGTTTCACCTTTTTTAATGGTTGCTTTTTGATTTTTAATCAGATCAACATCCACTGGTAGACGATGGTTATTTGAGATATTCAACAAATTAACCTTTCCACTTTCGACCACAACCTCAACGTGTTGCTGTTTTCTATACACACTAAATGCGGTTCCCAATACGGTGACCGTGGACTTTCCTGCGTTAATAACAAAGGGCTTATCCTTATTCGCAGTCACTGCAAAAAATGCATTGCCCTGCTCTAATGTCACAGCCCGCTGGCCCCACCCCTCTCGAATACTGAGTCGGGTGTTACTTGCAAGCTCTATGCGGGAACCGTCTGATAAAATAACAGTGTCACGCTGACCTTTTGCAACCACATAGTCCGCTGGAATTCCAACATAGGTTATGGGTAGTAGCAACGCGATTAATAACATCGCAGCTATTGCTCCCCAATATTGGGGCTGACGCAAAAGTACTGAAATTGAACGTGATTTTAAGTTAGGCTGCAGCGTTGATATTTGCTGGGGCTTTGATGCCGGTTGTATATTCATACTTTCATCAAATACAGCCAATTCAGGGAAATCATCCTCTGCCAACCCATCCAATGCAGCCCACACAGCATCAATCTCATCAATTACCGTTTGCGATTCGCCAGGTATTGATTGTGTTAACCCTTCTTCATGGCTCTTTATCCATGCGAGGGCCAAGGTGTCAGAGTTGTCTATGGTATTCTGCGTAGTATTGCGCATGGTATTTTCAGAATTTGTTGTCAATGTGTTTTTTGGTATATCAGTCATGCTAGATCCCCCTGCTGTAAGGCATCTCTGCAATTTTTAAGTGCTCGCACAAGGTGTTTTTCCACAGCATCAATAGATAGCCCTAACTCTACGGAAATTTCAGCACGCGTTAAATTCCTATACTTGAAGAGCAAAAAGGTTTGACGGCGCTTGGCAGGCATAACGGATAACGCCACACGTAACCGTTCGGTTTGTTGCTGCGCATCTAAAACACGGTCGGGAGAGTTAGGTGCAATTTGCGTGCTTTCTATTCCTGCTCCCTTGCTGTCTAACAAATGAGCAGATCGACGCGCATTTTTACGAAGATAGTCCATCGCCATATTGTTAGCAACGGTAAATAGATACGATTTTGGTTTATCTAATTCGTAGGCCAACGTCCTGTCCAGATCGGACACCCTAATAAACAGATCCTGTAACACATCTTCCGCATCGTGAGTGTTGGATACCTTGGAAGTCAAAAAACGCATCAATTCTTGTTGATTTTGATGAAATAAATCGACGAGTTGATGTCTTGACGCCTGAATGGTCTCGTCCATTAATTCTCTGTCCGGGTTTATAAAGCAAGAGCGTTATTTTAATAATATCTCAGTGACTTTCTATGATTATTTTCAGAAATCTGGCGATGTGTGAATTCAATCCATTAACAATAAGGGCAATTATTGTCCAGTAGCAGCATCAACAAAGGCTTGATCATACAGCACTAACGAACAAAAAGGTTCATAGCAAAGCACTTGTAACATTAATTACAAAATAATTTGTCCTGCTTTCAATTTATTAAACGTCTTACTTAAGTGAGCCTAATTAAGGCTTATCAAAAACAAAAGAAATAACACAGACATACCATAGGATGTTTAGTATGAAGTTTATGAAAAAAATGGGCCTCACCGTAGCTGCAGCAGGACTCGCTTTTGCAAACACGACAGTACAAGCCCACGGCACTCACGCAGAAGACCCATGGGATCATAACTACTCAGGCACATGGGACCTCACATGCGACAGCGCCATCTATTTAGCCGGGGCTGTATTCTGGGTTAATGGATCTGGAATCCTACCAATAGGCCTAGGGTCCATGACAGGACAGTGTGTTGATAAAGGAGACGTCAATGATGTTCTTGCTGACTTAGTGCCAAGCTATCCCTGGCACCTCGTTGCCGATCTTCCCGGTGGAGTTATCCCCGACCCAACCTGGTTAAAAACCAACGTAACAGACCAAGTTGTCGGGCTTTGCCAGAATTTCGACAACCTTATTAACCAAATTGGAACGCTAACAGGTTTTGTTGAAGCCTGCGACGATATTGCTAATAGAGCAACAGCACAATTTATTCTCACGATGCTTAAAGCCTCTCCACAACCATGGGATAAGTACTATGTTGATTGGATGAGTACAACGTGGCACCTATGGGGAAATACTTACATATACCCGAACCCTCTAGCCAATGATGCTCGCATTGAATATGTCACTTTGGGTGACGAAACCGGCACAACAGGTAATACGATTATTGGCTGGGCAACGGATAGAAAAGCTAACGGTTTAACGGCAAAACCGGGTAAAAATCCATTGTCATTCCCTCTAAACAATAACATGACATTGGATTGTGACTTTCAAGCACAAGCACAAACTACACATCATGAATACACCAATAATGACACGGTTAACGTAACCGATAATGATGTCGTAGGCGGTGGCTGTATTGTACATAATGATGATTATCTAAGTACTTTTAATATTGAATCATCAGGTTTCATTATAGCGGGCGACGTTTTAACTGAACTTAGTGGTGTACGTGTTTCTAAGACAAATACATTAGCTGACTAAATTAACCGGCTATATTAGTAGACTAACGTTGTAAGCAATCTTCCCCTTATCTTAAGTGTTATTCGATAAGAGGGAAGATCTTAAACCCCAAACAGGTTAAAAAGGTAAAACGTAAGTGACCAAAAAACGTCATACTATTATCCGAACGCTGCCCTATACGGCTCTCGCAGTTTCCTTATGCTTTAATATTTACCAAGCCTTCAACAACGACAACGTTGGCGTATTAACAACACAGCACTCAAATTCACACCCGCATACTGAATTAACCACCACCAACAGTATCAAGCATAGCGACCACACACATACCGATGAACCATTAATATTTCCAGAAGCGATTCGCATTGACGTAACACAGTCTGAAAAACAACACCCAATCACACCTCAATCGTATTCTTCTGAAACCTCCAGTGAAATCGTCGCCAGAGTATTTTCACAAAATCCAGAATCATTTGCAGAATTTGAACGCATGAATGAACGACGAAAAAAAATCAGGGAAGCCATGAGGGCGGGATTAAGCGTTAAAGAGCTGCAGGTCAGCACCCCATCCAACATCGAGTGGGAAGAGGTTCAGTATTTAATCGACACCGTTAAATACCCAGATAACATGGTGGATATAGAGAATCAATTTTATCAAACAGAAACACAGTGGGAGGAAGATGATCTGCTAGAACAACTTCCTGAGTGGATGAAAGATCAAACCGAAATAATTAATACAGTGTCTCAACTCAATCCCAAAGATCAACAAATATTTTTCGAAAAATTCAATGAGAAATTATCTAACTGGAATTAACACGAAAAATGTAAGGCTCCCATTTAACAGGTAGCCTTACATAAACCCATCTATTTACCAATCCGATGGATAAGTAAAATTAGGATATGAAATACCCATAGCTTTTGCAAAAGGATTTGCAAACATACCATTCGGGTCAAACTGGCCTACTTCATTACTAAAGCGTTGCAACCTATTGTCATGATCATAGGAGCCCGCTGTTTTTTGTAACTCAAACAACCATGTATCCATTGAATGTTGATTCTTACCCCAGTGGCCGCGTGCACCAAATTGTTCAATTAATATTTTCTGAGCCTCTTCATATGGCCCCATGTATTCAGCAAACTCCGCATCAGTAAGATTTACCGGTACAAAAATTGGCATTTCAATATGGGCTACATGTGTGCCATCTTCGAAAGGACCACCACTACCGCTATAAGCCATTAGACTTTCATTTTCCGATTTGGAAAATCGTACAAAAATACCAATAAGTGGTACGGGAATTTTTCTATTCTTCGCATTTATCCCGTTGGTAAAATCTCTGACATATTCCATTGCCGCTTGTATATTTTTTGCAGGAACGGCTACCTCCCAATCCATTTGAAACATTTCTCGACTTAAAGCAATTAAATGACTTGAAGTCATTTTATGGATAGGTCCAATGGCATTGGTGGTATACCGTTGCTCGCCATCAATATCTCGCACCAAAGGTGGTGTTAGGTGCCAACCATTCACCCGCATATACGCCATCTTGTCATGAGCTCCGCTGTTAGGCTGACATCCACCGAGTTGAAAGATTTGCATCGTCTGCTGTTCGTTCAATTGGCTTAGATCAACGTAAGGCAACAGTAATTTGTTATTTGCACCGGGATCTGACGCTTCTGTTGTTGTTTTTCCACAGGTTTTCAAATATCGATTCTGACTCGGAAACCAATTGTACTGACCATAATCACAATCTTTTATATCATCCCAAACCGACCCTGCATTTTCTTCAAACAATTCCTTTTCTTCATGAAAGGTGATTTTTACATGTACATTTTTTGCATCTTCGATCTCTATACGCGCCCGTGTAATTACGCCAAGATAGCCAAGATGGGTTGTCATTGCTTTCCAAAGATCCGTACCATTTTCACCTGTTGTTCCTCGAGAGTAGGTCTTTAACTGTCCTTGAGGGTCAATTACATCCAGTGATATAACACGATGAGATATCACATTATTGCTAGTAGCTGAACTACCGTGAGCAGACGTTCCAATGGCACCTGCCACCGTTGGGTCAGCCCATCCCAAATGCGCATAACCAATGCCACGACCACGCTCATACAACCAGTCACCAAGCTCTGATAAGCGGGTACCTGCGGCAACGTTCACTACTTCCTTACCCTCAAATACCTCTAACGACATGCCTAAACCTGGCTGGTTATGATCAAACTTATCCATTTGAATAACTACACCATCGGTACAAACCACACTGCTTGCTGAACCCGTCGTTACATTTGCTCCGGCACCACCATTCACTTTGACATGTTGATTATTAGCCGCTGCGTCATTAATAATTTGTTGTATTTCAGATACCGAAGTGGGGTGATAGGCGTTTTTCACATCATCACACAAGGTCTGAAAATTAAACGATGCTAATCCCCAAGGCCCACAATCTGAAGGGCAACTATCAGCAGTTTCGATACCATCGCAGGTGTTATTTCCACAGGTAGCCATGACATCAAACCCTGAACAAGTACTTTCATTATTTGACGACAATAGACTTTTGATATCGGTTAGAGTTCTATTAATCGCTAATAGTGGATCGACAATTTTTTCTAAATTATTGTCCTTGCCACAATACTCTTTCCCATCATTTTCTGTACACACCAACATCCATATGGCGCCAGCTTCCATCTTTAAGCTATTAAATTCATATTCTAAAACTTTGCCATCATTCTTTGCCGCTATATGTGCAAGCTTTGGTGCTAGGGCAAGACCCAACTTGTTTCTTTCAGAATCCCCCCAATATACGTTGTAATGAGTAATATTAGTTTCATCTTTTGCAGGCCATATCTGAACACCTTCCAAACGACGTATCGGCATTATTTTTGCGGGACTAGAATCTGCGGTGAACGTAAAACGAATTTTTTCTGCCGATGTTGTTGGTTTTGGTGGCCCACCACCTCCGGCAAAAACTTCAAATGAAGCGATAAAAAACAGGGTTGGAATAAATACCTTTGTCAGTATGTTTACTGCCTTTATTATTATTTTTCTCATCATTCAATCTCCCAATTGCTGGCTTAAAAAATCGATAAAAACAAGGAATCAGCCTTTTATCGATAGCCTTAGTGGAGAAAAATATTTCCCTTTTCATTATCATCAAACACTCAGAATGAAATGAACAAACAATGGAAATATGTAATACCACTTCAGCTTTTATTATTATTTTTGATTGCGTTATTATTGGTATACATCGTAAAGCTAATTGTTCGCGGGGGTGTTGGCAAGAAAGTATTTCGACAGACGACTGGTTAAACCAATCATTAAATATCTATATTTATTTTAAATTCAACGCCTTAGAAGGAAAAAACACAAAAGGCAGACTGATCAGTCACACCTTTTGTTACAATCTACCGAACCTTAGCCCAAACCTTATAATCCTGTAAGCAGCTATCAGCAACCAAATCTCCAGCACGCTTTCCTTTAGCGTTAGCATCCTTCTGCTTTGCTCCTGCACTCAGCAATGCCTCAACAACAGAGAAATCCAACTGCGCACAATGCTTCGCTGCAATGTGTAGTGCAGTGTTACCCAATGAATTTTTTCGCTGAACGTTAGCCCCCCTCTCTATCAATGTTGTCACAATTCGTTGTTTTGACGGCTCTGTTGTAAGTGCAATCATTAATGCATCTCTCCCATCATTTGATACCGCCTGTAAATTTGCTCCTTCTGCAAGCAGGATATCTACAATCAAATGATGCCGGTTTGCTACCGCTAACATTAACGGCGTTTCACCGAGTGCATTGATTGCATTCACACTGGCCCCCAACGCTAATATTTTATTAACCCCCGCTGTTAAACCCGTTGTAATAACAATATAAAAAACCTCCTGTATCTCAATCTTAGTTGCGTAAGAGGCAAGGGCTTCTACGTTATCAATATTCCCGGCACGAGCAGCAACCATCAGTGCGGTATTGCCCGTGCTATTTTTTAGTTTTGGATCTTCCCCAGATGCCAACAGCAACTGTAGTATTTCTACGGTTCCATATTCCGCAGCATGATGTAAACAACTGTTACGCTTACTGTTATTGCCATCCAATTGATGGGGACTTTTTTGGATATTAGGACCAAGTTTTAGCAGTAACGCTACCATATCTCTCTGCCCTGCCTCTATGGCAACCGCAAAGGGTCCTTCGCTGTTGAATATTTTGTTATTAAAATACGCTCCTGCCGCCAACAACATTTTCACAACATCGACATTTCCCTTTTCAACGGCTAATGAAAGAACTGATTTTCCTTTTGACGGTACATTCTGACTTCGAGCGTTCACATTAGCCCCTCGTTGAACAAGATGATTCACGGTATCAATTTTATCGAACTCTATCGCAATCATTAGTGCCGTTTTTCCCTGACCATTCTGTAATTCGAGGTTCGCACCAGCATCAAGGAGTAACGTTATATTTCTATCCTGCTGATGCATTGCCGCTACCATCAAAGGTGTCCAGCCCCCTCTTCCAGCTATATTTGGGTTTGCACCGTATTGAATTAGCATTTGTGCAATATCGTCATAACCTTTTGCGCTGGCGAAAAATAAAGGAGGATAATGACCGTCTTGTCTGTCATCAACGTCAATCCCTCGTTTAAGTTTTTTAGCCACAATATCACGCTTACCCAATTTGACCGCTTGCAAAAATGTCAAACTGGATTCGCTAATATTAGGGGTTTGTTGCACCCACGTATTTTGTGTTGAAGCATTACTATTTCCGGCGCTAACCTTGCCACTAACCGTAAAAAACACAAAAACTAGAGAAAAAATAAATATCAACCGCATAATGTGCACGCTATTTTTATTATTGTTAAAAAAACCTGCTTAGTATTCAGAAATATCCTAAATCTTGCTAATAGCCAAAAATGATATGTTTTATTTCATTTTTGGCGGCCCTTGAATCCAGTTTACGACGCTCCACTAAATTAAAACAATAAGAAGCGTAAGAATATTTGTCACTAACTGTGAAGGGTACTAATTGTCATGGGTACTAACTGTAATAGGTGCATTCTGCAACCCTGCATCAATAATTTGCAAAAACACCTAATTGTTTCAATCCCTCCTCCTCATTAAGCTTTACCCCTAACAACAATAACAACTTGCGGATTAACCATGATCACATTATCGTTTTCTAAACGCCTCTTTCTTTTTAGTATTGGCATCCTCCTAACCTTAACCAACCTATCAGGCTGTACCCCCAAAGGTAATGACCTTGTCACAACCAGTCTCGGAAAAATCCTTGGAAACGACAATGGAACTGTTCGAACGTTTCGAGGCGTTCGTTTTGCCAATCCTCCTGTGGGGGACCTCCGCTGGGCACCACCTCAAGCACTTTCCAAATGGTCTAGCACGCAAGAGGCCCTCGTTAATGGTTCTGGCTGTGTGCAGGGAGGTATTCCCACCGATGTATTTAGCGGTGATGAAGACTGCCTTTTTCTCAACATATGGGCACCATCAACACCAGGAACCTATCCCGTTATGGTCTGGTTTCACGGCGGCGGATTACTTCAGGGATCCGGCAGTGGCATGCAATATAGCGGAAAACAGCTAGCGAGTAACAATGATGTCATTATTGTAAACGTCAATTCACGCTTAAGTTTTTTGGGTTTTGTTGCAACCCAACAATTAAGTGAAGAATCTAAATACGGCGGTTCAGGGAACCAAGGGTTCCTCGATCAAGTCGAGGCACTGAAATGGGTACAACAGGAAATCTCAAGTTTTGGTGGAGATCCCAACAATGTCACAATCTTCGGAGAATCAGGCGGGGCTATCAGCGTTTGCAGTTTACTCGCGTCTCCATTATCTGACGGTCTATTTCAAAAGGCCATCATGCAAAGTGGATCATGTCGAATGGTACGCACGCCAAACCTTGCAGGAGGTGAAGCCAAAGGCAGTGCTTTGTTTGCCAAACTTGGTTGTGATACCGCAAGCAACCCTCTTGCCTGTGCTAGGGCATTACCGGCGGCGGATATAGTGAAGGCCGTAGATATCAAAGTTAACGAACTGTTTGTTGAACACCCCGATGACTGGGCATATTACCCAACCTCAAACGTCGACGGTTATTTTCTGCCAGAACATCCTATAACTTTGTTAAAAAACGGTGTAAAGCCTGAAGTCGCTGTACTCCTAGGGACCAATAAAGATGAAGGTACTATGTTTGTTGGTCTTCGTGACCACAGCGATAATGAAGAGGACTACTTAGAGTACTTATCTATCTTTTATGGTGATATGGCACCACAATTTTCTCAAATTTATCCTTTTTCCAATTACCCCAGTGCCGGACACGCTGCTGCTGCGCTAGCCGGAGACGGTTTTATGGATTGCCCTTCCCGTGAAATGGGCAACATTATGAGCCAAACGGGTCACCCAGTGTTTATGTACCAGTTTATTCAAGATGTCAGCAGCTTTACCACTGACATTATTCTGGAATTACAGCGAGGTGAAAACACACCTCCCTGGGGCACCTATCACACCGCGGAAATCCCCTATGTATTTGGCATTCAGAGTGTTCTGGGTTACGTTAATAACCCAGAGCGGTTGGATACGCAGGATATTATGATGAGTTATTGGACCAATTTTGCTCACACAGGAAATCCCAATGACATTGATTTACCCCTATGGCCTCCTTACAACGCCACACAGACAGATTATATTCAGTTAGGAGGTGATTTTGGTACTGCAACCAACCTTAAACCAACACAGTGCGATTTCTGGATTAATAATTTCTTTGCAAATGGAAATTGGTAACCGCCAGCAGCGCACAAAGCGATAAGCCTCGACAACAATGAATGACTGGAACGATCTGAAGTTTTTTCTTGCTATTGCCCATAACGGCACCGTATCCGGTGCCGCTCGGTTGCTTGGAGTAAATTACACAACGGTTATCCGACGCCTTAATAGTTTTGAAGAAACGATGGGGTTTTCTGTTTTTGAACGCCACTCCAATGGATATGCCCTCACACGTGCTGGTGAATCTATCCTAGGTTCTGCACAAACCATTGAAAATGAATTTGTCTCGCTAAACAACCATGCCACAGGCTCTGACAACAACCTCAATGGCACTATCAGAATTGCAACAACGGATTTACTCGCATCCACATTGATGCCAGATATGGGTGATTTTTTACTGCGCCATCCCGATATAGATTTTGAGGTTATCGGTGATAGCTTTACTGTTGATCTTGCAAACCGTGAGGCTGACATTGCCATTCGAATTACTAATCACACCGCTAAAGAGCACCTACTCTCACGAAAGGTTGGCGTAGTCACAGGATCCATTTATGCATCCGCCTCATACCTGGAACGACACCCAAAGGAACATACATGGATAGGCTGGGACGATAACCTTTCTCATAAAGTGACTCGTCAATTTATTGGTGACTATATCCCGAAAAATGCCAAAATCTCGTGTAAGGTTAATTCTGGAGTATCATTACTGCAGGCAATAAAATCCGGTATCGGCATCGGATATTTGTGGGATTTTATCGGAGATAAAACTCCTGAGATACAACGAATCTATCCTGATCAACAGTATTCACTGGACCTTTGCTTACTCATCAACAAAGACCTCTATTCCACACCACGTTTTCGAGCAGCAATGGATTTTTTAGAAAAATCCATTAGGGACAAAGGCATATTATCAGAACCAATATCCTAATCCTCAATAACGCATTTAACACTGTCACAAAATAGTCACATTAGTGAAACAAAGCGTTCACATCAATCTATTACATTACCTTTGCATGGAATACTTCTATGCCATTAACGTAACGCAGAAAAGGTAAAAGGTGATGTCAACGTTAAACCAAAAATCAATTTTTCAAAAAATCGATAAATTCGAACACAATGTATGTCTGTATTTCAATAATTTTAGTCGCAAGAAGACTATCAAACGTTTCTTTAGCATCATCAGTCGTCTAGGAGATGGAGGAATTTGGTATACGCTAATGCTAGGGCTATTCTTTTTTGGAGGCTTTAAAGGTTACGTCGTTGCCTTGGGAATGGCCTTAATGGCAATCATCAATGTTGCTATCTACAAATCACTAAAATCCAAATTGGTGCGTGAGCGTCCCTACATTTCTTTTCGAGACCTGTCTTGTGGAACACCACCATTAGACCAATACAGCTTCCCCTCTGGACACACTCTACATGCTGTTAGCTTTACAGTGGTATGTATCTATTTCTTTCCATTACTTGCGGTGTTATTAATCCCGATATCAATACTCATCGCAATATCACGCGTTGTGCTAGGCCTGCACTATCCCACTGATGTTGTTATGGGAGCACTGATCGGCGCGGTAATATCCATTTCAACAATCAAGGTCATTGCAATATTCCTATAATGTACGACTAAGACCTCTTCAGCAGGCCTAACCAAACTCTCTATTTAAGCGAATCGAATAGATAGTCACCATTTTGCGCAATAACTTACACACATCACACATAAATGCTCCAGCCACGTGCCTAATTTTGTTAGTATCCCCATCCCTTCCTATTTATAGATGGATCAGCAGTTCTTTGTCGCTCACATTATGGACAAAGGTGAATTATATAGAGGCAGAATCATGAAGCGGTTGTTAAACATTACTCAACTTATGCTGATAGGCATAAGCCTTTCGATTATCACAACAAACATCAACGCAGAAACAGCTAAATCTGCATTTATTCAAGCTGTTACAGAAGGACAAGCTGTACTTGGCAATAAACGTAACCCGCTCAACGCGGTTGATTTACAATTACCTATTCCTCTCAAGAAAGAACACTTATTGTTTACCATTCAAGGCTCCAATACCGTTGGTGCACAATTAACTCCTAATTTAGCCCAAGGTTTTTTGGAAGTGCTCGGAGCGAGTGATATTCACACCGTTAACACGGATACCAATAAAAAGTTTGTTGTTGGAAAATATCAGCGAGCTGATCAACACACCCTGTTAAAAATAGCAATTGATGCCCATGGATCAAGTACGGGTTTCAAGGGTTTGCTGAATGGAAAAGCGGATATTGCAGCAGCCTCGCGCCCGATAAAGCCGAAAGAAAAAGTACTACTTAATAGCCGATACAAATCCTTTGATGGTCCAAAAGAAATTGTATTAGCTATTGATGGTTTAGCAATTATTATTCATCCCAACAATTCACTTAATAACTTAACGCTATCTCAACTGGAAAAAATCTTTACCGGTAAAATCACCACATGGAAAAAACTCAACGGTTCTTCCAAACCAATTCACGTAAAATCGCGAGATGCAAAATCCGGTACCTACGATACCTTTAAACACTTGGTGCTGCGTAAGAAAAAACTGATCTCCAATGCGGTACGATTTGAATCAAATACCAGTTTATCGGAATCGGTAAGTCGAGACATCGACGCTATTGGATTTATCCCCCTTGCCTCTATCAACGATGCAAAGGCTTTGTCCATTTCTGATACAAAATCAACTTCCAATAAAACATCTCACGGTATATTACCCTCAGAATTAACAGTGGCAACAGAGGACTATCCGCTGTCACGCAGGCTCTATCTCTATCGATCAAGTAACCCCAAGCACGCTAACATTGTTGATGCATTTTTAACGTATGCAGAATCCAATGCGGGGCAACACCACGTCAAACAGTCAGGGTTTGTATCTCAACAGCTTTATGCGCTACCCAGCAATCTGCAGGATAAAAACGCCTGGTGGCGCTTAAACTTAAATATCCGATTCCAAAAGGACACATCTAATCTAGATACTAAGGCAAATGCCGATGTACAAAGGTTAGTCGCCTTTCTCAACAACAAGGGTAACAAGTTTAGTCAAATTCGATTCGTCGGTTACTCTAACCCAACAAATAGTAAAAGAAAGCACTCCCCGTTATCGAGACTAAGAGCACAAAATGTTCGTTGGGCCTTACGAAATATCGGGGTGAAGAATCGAATTAAAACCGTTGCTGGAAGCTCCGTATTTGTTGCCGACCCAAATTCCATTAGAAAAGAAAAAAATCGTCGTGTTGAAGTGTGGGTTCAATAACAAAGTAAACAGCATGAATCTAAAAAAGGGGAACCTCAACAAACTGCCCTTTTTTAGATTCTATTAGCACAAATGTACCACAAAACTCATCAGTATCCAGTCACTAAAATAAATCAATCCTGGCACCTCATAGTTATCGTTCTATTAAAAGGTAAAAATGACTTGGCACCACGTAAGCAATATCTTACATCGCTGTAAACATATCTACCATCTTCGTAAGAAATATCACACATAGTTATTCCTCTACTTGCTAATCAACAAACATCGTTATCTCATTAAGTTTTAATAGCATTTATTTTTGTTAATTGGTTCTCGCTTATCGTTTTATTCATGGAAACTTTCTCCTTTTTCGTCATTAATTGAATTATCAGCAACGCGATACTTCATCATTTAAAAGTAAAACACGCCATAGAAATCACCAGGGTTTTATAAAACCATGAGAAACTTTAGTGCCAACAAAATATACATATCCCATATAGGATTAACGGATCGAGATACCAAGTTTATAAATAACTTATTTCGACTGGGTGCAAAACAGTTTCGCGATTACGAACTAATCAGCTACAGCCCATCCATTGATTCACACCTTGTTATTATCAATGGCGATAATAGAAGTAGTTTACGAACATGGAAATTGATCAAAGACAATGTAGCGACAATCATTATATCCGAAGAAACGCTACCTATGAAAAATCAACTCAACGTTATACGCCCATTAGTATTTAGAAAGCTCATCGATGCATTTTCAGAAGCGGAAAAAAATAACCAGTTACTGAAACAAGATAGAACTCAAGTACTTGTAGTCGATGATAGCTTACCCGTCCGGCGATTCATGGAACTTAAATTGCCGCTCATGACAGAAATCCCCATCGCAATAGACTACGCCGAAGATGGGGAAACTGCTCAAGAAATAGCAGTTCAAAATAACTACGACATCGTATTTCTCGATGTTGTATTACCAGGAGTTGATGGCTATCACGTGTGTAAGTCTATTAAGGAAATCTCAGATACATTCATCGTTATGCTTACGAGCAACAAATCCCCTTTTGATAGGGTCAGAGGAGCTATGTCTGGTTGTGATGCGTACTTAACCAAGCCTCCTAAAGATGATCAGTTAAAGAGTGTGTTCCAAAAAATGATCACCCGAGCCACAAAACAACACGAATCACTAATAGCACAATGAGGTATTAATCATGAATTACTGCAAAATACTCGTCGTAGACGATTCAAATACTGATCTGTTAAATATCAAGAGCATGCTGGAAGGTGCTAATTTTGAAGTCACAACCGCAACGTCTGGTGAAGAGGCCATTAAAAAGGCCGAGAGCGACAACCCAAATCTAATACTGCTTGATATCGTGATGGAAGGGATTGACGGTTATCGTGCCTGTAGAGAAATAACTCAAAATCCAAAGACATCACACATCCCGGTGATTTTTGTAAGCAGTAAAAAGCAGCGCGCTGATCTGATGTGGGCAATGAAACAAGGTGGAAAAAGTTTGATATCAAAGCCTTATACAAAAGATCAGATCATAGAACAAATTGAAACCTATTCGTAGAAAGGTCATAACGCCTTAGATAAAAATATAGATATAGCAATTTCATTAATCACTAAAAGTGTAACTTATACCATGCAGCAGCTAATACTTCCTAGTGAAGCTCTGTCCTCATTCAAAGCGCTAATAGATATCGATGCAGAAGAAACAAAGGAAACCTTCGACCGGTTTCACAGTTTTATGATCGGAAACATTGGCATGTTAATTGATGACACGCAATTTTGTGAAATAATTGATAACAGTAACATCTGTAAAATCCCTCTAACACCTCCGTGGTTTAAAGGCATCCTTAACTTACGAGGTAACAGTGTTCCTATCGTTAATCTTAACGAATATTACGGTATAAAAACATCATCTCCAAAACGAAATAGAAAGCACCATATTCTCGCTATTGGAAAAGGGAAAAACCTTTGTGGAATAGAGATACCCAATCTTCCATCGAAAATATCTTTCGAAAAATCGACCATTATAAACAGAAAAGTAAATTTACCTAAAAATATGGATGAACAAATAGAGTGTATTTATGAAAACAACGGAATATGGGTAAAAATTGACACGAACATCTACTTTAACCATCTATTTTCACCCTTTCACTGAGTCTCTAAACTAGTCAAAACAGTGGAAACTAATCAATATGAGTTGGACAAACATTATGCGAAATATTACTCGTGTTATTAAAAATTCAGCATTTTACGTCAGTCTTTTTTGTGTACTTAGCATACCTCTATCTGGACATAGTCGAGAAGTTGGCATCACCGAAAGCACCATCAGAATTGGTGGAGTGATGGACTTTGAAGGGCAATCCAAAGGTCTTGGATTAAACATGAAAAAAGGTATATTGGCTGCCATTCAAGGGAAACAATCTCACGGAAAACGCATCGAGTTTATTACTCAAAACGATTCCTATTCACCATCCCTCACTATCAAAGCCACAGAGAAACTGATTGATGATGGTATCTTTATTATGCTTGGTAATGTCGGGACTCCTACCGCAAAAGTATCGTTGCCTTTACTCGCTGAAAGCAATATCCCAGCGGTCGGTTTTTTTACTGGTGCAGGTATTCTACGCCCTGGAGTGGGTGACGTTGTTAACTTTAGAGCAAGTTACATTCAAGAAACCGCAGCAGTAATCAACTCGGCCCTTGAATCTGGTGTCGACCCTAGAGAAATTTGTGCTTATGTGCAAAACGATGGTTATGGCATGTCTGGAGTTGAAGGTATCAAAAAGGCCATAGCCAATAAACGTGGAGCAAGAAAAATCACCAAGTTACTGGATCAATTGTTATCCATGAACGGTGAAAACCCCTTACGAAACAATATCGGCCCAGTCGGTGTATATCAACGTAATACATTAAATTCTAAGTCGGGCTATGAATCCCTAAAACGCTGGGAACGCACGCAAAACGTTACCTGCAAGTTAGTTGTCTCGGTTGGCACTTATAATGCTATTGGCAGGTTTGCAGGATATTCACGTTACAAAGGCGATCAGTGGGTTGTCAGTGCAGTGTCGTTTACTGGTGCTGAAAATTTAAAGTCCGTGCTAGCCGAATTTGGTGTAACTGACGGTGTTGTTATGAGTCAGGTAGTTCCCAATTTAGATGACGACCTTCCTATTTTAAAAGAGGCCAGAAGAAAACTAAAAGAAGACTACGGATATGTTTCCTTAGAAGGATTTTTAGTAGGAAAAATGTTAATTGGTGCTTTAAACAACATTCAGGGTGAGATAACCAGAGAAAAATTCCTATCCGCTATTAATGGAGAACGATTTAACTTAGGTGGGGTGAAATTAAATTTCAGGGGGAGTAACCAAGGATCAAAACTTGTCACCATGATTTACTATAAAAATGGCGAATACTCCACACTCGATAAAAATACCTGGAAAAAGATTATTTAGTTTTTACATAAAAATCGTATTGCACATAAAGGAAAAAGGTAACCCACTATGTTTTCAACATACTTCAGTAATATAAATATTGGAAAACGACTTTTCATATTAATTGCGACAATGACATCAATACTGGCTCTATCGGGTATATTAATGATATTTGGATTGGGTTCAGCATCCATAACCACCGAAAAACTCAACAGCGATATTGAGCGCAGCGTATATCTAAGTAAAATATATAATAAAATGAACCAAGATTTTATCGAACCCATTAACAACCTCAGTCGAGGAACATTAACCTGGATTGATACTAACAAATTAATCAATGACAACATCGCCTCTTTTGACAAACAGTGGCTTGTATTCCTAAATACACTGAGCGAATCTGAAAGAGATAAAACTATTGCTCATTATCAATCTAACCTAAGCGATTTCCGCCTAGCTATTGATGAAATATTACGCTTGGGTAAAAGTCAAAATAGCGCTAAGTTATCTTTGTTTATGTTAAATGATTTTGATTTATTAGTTACACCGCTAGGTACTACCCTACAACAATCCATCGAAAAACAACGAGAAATTTCCGAAACCAGCTACACCGATTTTAAAACATTCCAACTGATATTTATTATCTTAAGCATTGCATTTGTCACTTTTGGCATTGTCACATCGGTATTGCTAGGGATATCTATCCGACATTCAATCACTAATCCTGTAACAAAAATTGCAGAAACCGTTAAGAGCATTGCCAATGGTGATTACGACGCTAGAACAGACCTAAAAGGTAGTGACGAGCTTTCAACCTTATCAAGTGCATTGGATAATCTACTCGATGATAAAGTTAAAACACTGGTAGAAACTGAAAAAGAGAATGATATTTTAAACAATTCGATCATTCGATTACTAGAGGCAACATCGCAACTCAGCGATAAAGACTTAACAGTGACCGTTCCCGTTAGTGAGGACATTACCGGCCCTGTTGCAGATGCGATGAATTTAGTTTCCTTCGAAACAGCAAAGGTACTTGGTGAAATCCACCATATTGCTGAGAATGTCGAAAAAAATGCTTCCAACGTTAAAGTTCAAGGTGACAAAGTCACACTGGTTGCAGAAGAAGAACGTTCGATGGTTCAAACCACCATTGATCGTTTAGAGAATGCATCAAAAACAATGAATGCGATCGCCAAACTATGCATGAACTGTAATGAAATGGCTGAGAACGCTTCAGAATCAACCGATGAAGCGTTTGATGCGGTAACAAGTACGGCTTCGGGAATGGATGAGATACGTGAAACCATCAGTGAAACAGAAAAACGTATTAAACGCCTTGGAGAACGCTCTCAAGAAATTAGTGGCATCGTGGATTTAATCAATAACATCGCAGAACGTACACACATATTGGCACTTAATGCCAGTATGCACGCAGCTGCAGCGGGTGAAGCCGGCCGAGGTTTTGCGGTTGTAGCAGATGAGGTTCAGCGTTTGGCGGAAAGCTCTCGTAACGCCACATCTCAAATTGCCGCACTCGTTAGTAACATTCAGAACGAAACATCCGAAACCATGGAAACCATGAACCAAACCATCAGCCAAGTTGTTGAAGGCTCAGACCGCGCAGAACAAGCTGGCCACAGGATGCGCGAAACTCAAAAGAAAACCAGTGACTTAGCGACTGCTGTTGCAAAGATTGCTGAACGCTCCATCAATCAGGCAAAAATAAACGAACGTTTAAAATCGGAAGCACACAGTATCCAAGAAAAAACGCAAGAAACAGATACTGAATTACAGCAGCAAAGTAATGATACGTTACGCCTAGTGGCTTTATCAAACAGCCTACTAAAATCCGTTAATACGTTCACTTTACCAAGTAGCGTATTGTCCGTAAACGATGACAAAAAAGCATCGTAAATAGGAGAACGTCATGCCAAGCGCCGAACAACTGGAGGTGTTCAACGACATTATCACCTCCGCGCTTGATGATCTTAATTTATCATCACTTAACAATAACGACATTTCCATCGATATAAAAACCTGCCGAGACTCATTTGATGATCTAGCGATGGCAGCAGAGATTGTTGACCTGCAGACACTAGGAGAAATATGTAAAGCGTATAGTGAAAACTTCTTCAATCATCAAGACGACAGTTCAACATTGTCCCTAGAAAAAGCCCAGGATCTTAATACCTGGAGCAAAAACCTTATCTCCTATATAAGGTCACCTCAAAACACAGAGTTTGCCATAAATTTAACTACCATTTTTCCCAAGGAAATCAAAGAGCACTTTCTTAAATCACTAATCGGTGATGAAGTAGATTCCACACTATCCACACATACTGACGATAACGATGATACAGAAAACACAAAACATGTTATAGACATCCCCCTTTCTACGCCATCCAATGACCCCATTTATCTATTCATTAGTGAACTTAATGAAATGGAGAAAAAGCTAGACGATTGCCTTGTCAGCATTCTAACAGCCTCAAGAGAAGATGCCGACAAACATATAGGAAAGTATCTGCATTTCATCACAAGAATACATGATACTGCTGAAATATTGGGAATGAGTGGACTTATTTATATCTGCCAATTCATAGATAAAAACATGCAGGCTATCAATATAGACGATGAAAACCTAAGACCCATTTACTTTGAACTCTTTAGCCCTATTCCTTCTCTTATAGTAAAATTTTTGTCGAACATGGGAGACACAGAAAATATTCTAGATATCGTCACGCTTTTCGAACATGAAGATTGGCCAAAAAACAATGGTGAAGACGACTCACACCAACTCATCATTCTTCTAAGTGATAACGAAACCTTGGATTTGGAAGAAAATATAGAAGAAGATAAAAAAATAAATGCATCAAAAAACGATGTATCACTAATACTCTCAAGCGATATTCATCCTGATCTATTTTCTGCTTTTTTTCACGACGCTCCCAACCAGGCGTCTTCCCTCAGTGCTTGTATTGCCTCATTTGTTGGGAGCAATAACGCTAGCAGTACGATTGAAAATATAGAAAATGCTCAACGGCTTACCCATGCAATTAAAGGATCAGCAAATATTGTTGAGTTATTTGGCATTGCCAATATGACTCACTATTTGGAAGAAGCACTTGAGTCATTACGATTGTCTAAAGCACCACCCAAGCCACAATTTATTGATTTATTACAGCAATCATCTGATTGCATTGAATCGATGATTGACTATTTAATGGGAAAGGATGTAGAGCCCAAAAACGCTCAAGAATTACTACAGCAGCTACTCGATACCGTTAATGGTTCTGACAAAGGTGATAATACTCATGCTAGTAATTATGAGAATAACCATGAGAGCATTCATAAGGATTGCAATGACGAAATAATTGCCGAATCAAGCATAAATTCGCTGCCCTCATTACTGTCAACCAGCGAGCCTGGGGAACCAGCAACGGAAATAGACTCATCTGTAACAACTGAAAAGGTTCACGAGGACTTCATCCAAGTCCCAACCCAAACCATCGAGTCATTATTTGAAATGGTTGAGGAGATAACCATTTCACTTATCCAAACAAGGGAACAAGTGAAAACCATGATGGAGAATGCAAACAACCAAAGCATTCAAGATGAAAAGATACAAGAACATCGATTTGAGTTGGAAAAAATTGTTGATATTAAAGCTCTATCATCCTCAAAAAAACGTAATGTTATAAAAAACGATCCATCTAACAGTAACTTCGACTCACTTGAACTCGATCAATACAGTGAAATTCATGGCACCGTACACAGTTTCATAGAAACCGTTATCGATAGCCGAGAATTGAACATTGATATGAGAGATCAACTTTTACAACTAGATCATCTATTTGTAAAACACATGAGACTTAACAAAGGTCTTCAATACTTAACAAAATCAACAAAGATGGTTTCCGTTACATCTATTAGCTCCCGTCTACAGCGCTGCATGAGGCATGCAGCCCGAATAACACAAAAAAATGTGAACCTAACAATCGTTGACAATGGGCTATCCATTGATGAAGAAGTACTTTCTCAATTAACTGACCCTCTGATGCATATAATACGTAACGCCATTGATCATGGCATTGAGCTACCAGAGTGTAGAGATGATTTAGGAAAACCTAATAGTGGCAATATTTCCATCATTTTCAGTCAATCAGGAAACCATATTCATATTCAATGCAAAGATGATGGCCAAGGCATTAATCCAACTAGCATTTATACTACTGCATTAGAAAAAGGGCTTATCTCAGAAGATCAAATACTAGACCAAAAAGATTGTATCGACCTTTTACTCACGTCAGGTTTTACGACCAAAGATAACGCAAATCAAATTTCTGGACGTGGCGTCGGATTGGACGCGGTCAATGAGAACATTAAGAAACTCAATGGCAAAATCGATATTGATAGTAAGCTTGATATTGGTACCAGCATCAAGGTAACCGTTCCTCTTTCTCATTTATCAACCCATGCCATTATCATCTCATTGAATTACGAACGATACGCTGTACCTAGCCACTCATTACGACAGCTGCTCGCACCACACTCCGGTGAAGTAGTGAATTACGGACTAGAAGTTGGATACAAACACAATGATATTACTTATCCGCTAATCACTATCGCAGACCTATTGCTAGGTCAAAACAACCTCAATAAACAACATATCACCGTCGACAATCTACCTATCATATTACTCGACGTAAACAACACCACCTATGCTCTGGCGGTTGATAGCATTCAAAGCAATCAAGAGATTATTATAAAACCAATGGGGAACTATATTAATAAGACCCATGGCGTTAACGGTGTTGCCATTATTGCCGACGGCACCCTTATATCAGTATTGGATATCGCCGAGCTTATTGATATAACCCCTGGCGCGGCTATTAACGACAGCGATAATGCTAGTTACAGCCTCAACAAAAATGTGTTCATCCCACAACAACAAATACCAGACAAACCATCAATAATGATTGTTGATGACTCTTTGAGTGTTAGGCGCTCCTTAGAACAACTGATCAATGATATGGGATACGACACCCTGGTTGCCCAAGACGGCATACATGCCGTTGAGTTATGCAAACAAAAAATGCCAGATATCATTCTATCGGATATGGAAATGCCCCGAATGAATGGTTTAGAACTGACCTCTTACATCAAAAAGTCTGCCTCTCTAAAACATATACCCGTTGTTATGATCACGTCGCGATCTACGCAAAAACACCGTCAACTCGCGACACAAAGTGGCGTCGACCACTACTTAACAAAACCCTACACTGAGTCTCAATTGTTAGATTTGGTGGGTAGCTTAATTCCTCAAAAAAACACGTTGCAATAAGCCATTTGGAGCTCACTATGAAAGCCACTGAAAGCATCCGTTTAGCCTGTATCACTATACATAAACAAGGGGCCCCCGAAGGGCTTTCATTACTGCTCCCACATGGAAATGTAATCACCGTAGAGCTCACATCTTCTATCGAAGACCTATCCATCAATGATAGCACCTCAACCTCGTTAACAGCACGCAACATATTGTGGCCCGTTGTTTGTTTCACTCCCGACTTAAAGATTGTACACAACACGTCAAGCAAACGTTGCTCTACGGACTACCGATTTGCTGCGTGTATAAACCCCACGAACCCTCGACATCGTTTTGCATTAACCTGTGATCAAGTTACATCCATTCAATGCAATCCTAAGGATCTACTGCAACTACCGACAATTATGCATACTCAACAATCCCCTATTATGGGAACGTTTTACCATGACGACGCCCTGTATTGTGTCACCGATGCCGACCATTTAGCTAAGTTCCTTCAGCAATATTTAGATGCCATACCAAGACACGAGGATTCACCATGCAAACTGCACTAACAACAGATTGCTGGGTACTAAACCTCAATGGCGGCTATACCCTCGCAATATCTATCTATCAGGTAGCCGAGCTTGTTAATAACGCTCCCAGGCTACCTATTCCACAAGCACCGGCACATTGTTGCTATTTGATTTCCTGGCGAGACAAGCTGATTCCATTAGTTGATTATCAAGCCTGCTCATCAAGCTTACCAAGTTCACTGACCTCAGACACCGACAACATCATGATCGTGAAATTCAGGGAAGAGGATGAGAGTATCCAATACCTCGCATTTGCGGTTACTAGTGTAGAGAAATATACCGTCAATGATGAGGAATTCTCTACACCGAAAAATCAAAACAACATTCCTTTTTCATCCAGCATTATCTCTGCATTTCATTCTACCGGCAGGAGTAATGACAGCAGTAACAACAATAGTAGTAGCAACACGACCTACATTATTGATATGAAACACCTGCATTCTTCATAACTTTTCCCACACAAACAAAAACAGCCCCTCGGGGCTGTTTTTGTTTGTGTCACTTGTAGCAATAATAACTATCGGAATTTAGATTCCGTAAATTAGTGGTCCAAATGCCACGATTAACAATGTGGTACCCATAACCATCAACGGCAATAAATATTTCTCATGTCGATAATAGAAATTATGACCTTCTTCTGCCGCTAGCAAACACTCTTTTTCACCCACCACCTGGCGCGTAAAGATATGGCTCAATGCCACTGGCGGGCTCAAATAACCGAGCTCCAGAGCAACCAAACAAGTCATCCAGAAGTGAATTGGATCTATACCCTGCTGATAAGCGATAGGTGCAATCATTAACGATACCATTCCTACTGCCGCCATAGACTCAACAAACATACCGATCAATACAAACATCACCACTAATGCACCCATCGTTGCATAAGTTGTATCAAAGTCTGTTAAGAACGTAGCAGAAACCATCTTGCCACCCATGCCTGTCATAATCATAAATGTCGACATAAGCATTAACAATGCACCAATATGAATAGAGGCATCATCCATAGACTTGGTTAACGATGATCTAACACCATCCATGCGCTCTGGATCATGATAAATCGGCTCAGCTTTACTAACCTTACGCTCATAAAGAATAACGGCCAAAATCAATACCGGCAGCATAATAGGTGCAGAGAATTGATCCATATATGCATCCAATGTAAACGCATATAAAACAATCATGCCGACAAACACACCAATATAAGGAAGCAAGGACTTAAAATTATCAATGGATGGTGACAACGCGTCACTAACCTTAGCCACACGTAACGGCTCTTGCTTAGTGATCAACGCATAAAAGAAGAACACAAAGGCAGTTAACACAAACACTCGGACACCCCAAAAGAACAAGTCATCCGTTACCACTTCTTTATTCAAAATTGAAATAATGACCACCAACAAACAAGGGCGCAATACAATACCAGAGCTACCACTCATTGCAGTGGTTGCTAACGCTAATTGGCGACGTGTGCCAACTTTACGTAACTCACGATAAACAACAGTACCCATCGCAAGAATGATGATGGATGAAGCGCCGGTAAAAGCGGTTGGAACCGCCATGACAACAACAGCAACAAACGCTAGCAATTCAGGTGGTAATTTCCACGGCGTAAACAAACTAAATACACGCTCACCCAACTGAGTTTGTTTTAATAACATACCGCTCCACAAATACAGCGCTACATCAAGATAGGTTCCTGCACTTTCAAAGAAAGAACTAAAGTATATTGCCAAACCTGACATATGGAATTTCACACCAAATGTAACCGCCGCAAAAAACAACATCGCATACGTGTACAGTGGCACCGCCAGCATTGCACGACCAATCTTTCCACCGTGCAACAAACCCTTTGGCGGACGTATGACTTGATAAAAACTCACCAAAGCCAATATTGTAGAACCTATCGCCAAGCCATTTATAATCTCACCATTACTTACAGCAATAGAAGAGTTAAATGAATCACCCCGAAACTCCCAAGCAGAGAACATCAACGCACCATTGGCCACAAGCTGAAGCGTCGTTGACACGCGATAATCTAAACCGGAAACAATCGGACGAAACGCAATATGGTGATGCTTCTGCGTGGTTACCGACGCTGCAATAAACAGCAGAATAACCAAAAACAGTTGCTGCTGAGCTGTTGCAAACAAACTTGCCTGAGCAAATTTGTGCTCTATATACCTAAATACTTTTACGCCCGGCGTTACTTTGCCTTGAAAATATTCCGCCTGTTCATAAGACGCAATACATTCAACTTTTTGTTGCTCTAAAGACTTTCTCGCAGCACCACGGTCAAAACCTTCATCAAACAAATCAAAATCATCCGCTGATGCAGCTGCATCGGCTTCTAACTGAATTAATCGAGCGTTGATATCCGGTGTTTTATTACAGGTGGGTGTGGGAATATCCTCTCGCAACGAGAAGTAATCCTGCCAAAGTGCTTCACCAACTTTGGTTAGCTGGCCATGTAGACTCTCCCCTGTTCTTGCAAAAATTAAAAATATTAACAACATCAGAATCACCACTATTGGCGCCCGATCTGTTACTAACGAAACAAAGGGATGTTTTGACTCAACCGCTAATTCACTCACAATATTACACCTGACTGGAAAAACTTAACAAAAAACAACGGTGACTACCTGTCACAGAATCCAAATACGAAATAGCCCAAACATGTTTCCATATTTGGGCTATCAACCAGCTCGTTACTCTGCGTCTTTAGCGGTACACTCTGGACGCGAAGGCTCTTGCTTGCAACGAATCTTACGCAATAGCGTCAGCATTTTTCCGTCATAAACACCCATCTCTTTAAAGGCCAAACGAACACGACGTGTTTGCGCGTGCAACTCACCTTCTCTACCTTCAGGAATAGGAATCCACCATTTCTCAGGAATATTCTCTTCTGCAGTTTTAATCAGCTTCATGCTTGCATCAAAGTTTGACGCAAAGTACTCACGAGATTTCTGAGCAAAACCTTCAGGCATCTTGTCTGCTCGACCAATGAATTGTAAATTCGCCTGAACCAACGGTGCAGCTAAAATACCACCGTCTGGCTCCAATCCTTTATACAGCTCCATCATGTCATAAACGATAGCAGGGCCACCGGTCACATCGATAACTCCGTTATTAAACTTCTGAAAAATATTGGTTACTGTTGAAGACACTGGAGTCATTCCCATATCTGCAACCATTTGGCGCATTTCAGGCATACTTTCTAACACGCCCATTTTCTTACCGGCAAGATCACCCATGCTTTGGATTTTGCGATCATTGGTGAACAAAAAGATTGCACCACCCGACTGAATCCCAACAACCTCGTACTCACCTTCTTTCATATACTTAGCGGCTTTAGGTTTCGCTAATGTATTTAATACGATTTTTAAATGATCGTATGTTGGTATTGCACCAGGCGAATCCAATGTACCTGTAAACTTATTAAAGCTACGAGCTTGCATGCCGGTCATGTTAGCAACATCACACTCACCTGCCTTTAATTCTTCGGTAACAATCTTTTCGTTCATGTAAGGCTTAAGTTCTAACTTAACACCCCAGTTTAAAGCCGCGGCTTGATAATCCAACAACATTTGATGTTCAGGGCCACCCTCTCCCATCATCATAAATGCACACATTGTTAACGGCTTAAGATTAGCCGCTTGCGCACCACTAGAAAGAACTACACCTACTGCTAAACCAATAAGCGCTTTTTTCGCTTTTGACATTATTTTCATTATTATTACCCTTTTATTATTTGCGTCTCCAACAAAGCAAACGCGTCAATTATTCCGTCAATTCAACGCACTTACTTCATTAAAGCAAATCGTCTATATCTAAAGCGCCTTCTAAAGACACTTTGTCATCCCAGAACGTTCCTAGTTTTCCGTAAGGCGTTCGTTGCCCTGTTGCTTCCGTCCACATCTTGTCAGAAAGCAATAAAATCGTACGAGTTGCCATCTCATCCATTAATTTGTATTCAGGATTAGCCGGAACTTCAATTTTACTTGCCACGTGATCTCTAATAGTTTGCTTGGCTCTATCCGCTTTACCTTGCATTAAATACAACGCAACTTCTAAGGCTTGGACCATTCGAACACCTTGACGTTCACCAACAGCAGAGGCTCGGGCAATTTTTGCGTAACCAACATCTAATGCAACTTCATCACCGCCAGCGCCTGCCAGCATGATGTCCATCATTGAGGAAACAGCATCGGGCAATCCCCAAAAATCATCACTCTCTAAGCACGTAATACCACTCATTACCTTGGCAACAACATCAGAAGGTACACCAGCAGCACCGCCAACAGCAAAATCAGATTGGAAAGCTTGAACACCTAACAATAATCCCATTAGGTAACTCATTTGCTCATTACGATCTGCTAGCGCAGGACATGCGCCTCCAGGTTCACCCCAGGCACGAACACCTGCTTGGTAACCGAAGTATTGGCGTTTTGCCGCCAGCGCCAACCAACGCTTTTGCAGAGTACGCGCGTCTTGTGCAGCTTCAATATCGTTTTTTCTCATCGCGCGGATATAAAGAAGTTCAGCTTCTTTGCTTCTTTCATCGGCACACATGCCAGAAGCAAGGCTTAACATAGGAACAAGTTGGTCTGCATTGGGGCCCATGGGATACGTCATTGCAGATAGGCCTTCACCCATGCCACACATAACATCTGTATCTTCAGAAGCTAAAAACCAAGGACTAGCATAGTCATTACTAAAACCAACCATGCCTGAGGCAGCTACATCACGCATCGTATGCTGCGCGCAACCACCAGAAAGAAGTGAAAATAGAAGTGTTGCTACTGCAACCAATTGCTTATTAATCCCCATGAGATTTCCTTTCAATTATTCTTATTCGACGCTTTTTATCACTGTTCGTGAGGTTTGTCACCCCACTCTTCAGCATTTTATGTTATTCCCGACAGGCATACACAGCACCTATCTTATTGAATTTACTATTCTTTTGGTCTCTACAGCCCACATCCTTACGGGTTTTATAAGCCAAACAATTAATTGTAAGTATAATTAATTGTTAAATAAACAACAATTATGCAATTTTATTGCATAATTGTTTCGAAAAATATAATGTCTTTACACCAAAGTGTGACAGCCGCCCATTATCCGGCTCAGCCAACCAAATAACAAGAGGAAAGGTCATGGGGCAAGATGTACTGTTAAGCGAGCAAGAAAACGCACTAATTTGGCTCACAATGAACCGTTCTCACGCCATGAACTCCCTTAGTTTTGATCTAGTAGACGCCATGCTAACAAAACTTGCTGAAATTGAGCAGGACGATAGCATTCGTGTTGTTGTCATTAGTGGCACAAACGGCGCGTTCTGTGCTGGAGCCGATCTGAAAACCATGCTCAACGATTATGCCCCCGGCGAACCTGACATCCTTGATCGCATAGTTGACCTGCTTACCGTTGTTCGCTCATTCCCCAAACCCATTATCGCTGCGGTTAATGGCCTAGCACTGGCTGGGGGTATGGAGTTAATGATGTGTTGCGACCTAATTTACGCCACAGACACAGCAAAAATTGGAGATGCCCACGCCAATTACGGTATTGTACCGGGCGGTGGCGGCGCCGCCATTATGCCTCGTTTGTTACCTCTACCAATTGCAAAATATCTGTTATTTACCGGCGACTTTGTACCGGCTAGCATGCTCGCACAGTATGGCCTTATCAATGAAGTAATTACTGAAGATCAGCTTCGCCCGACTATAACCGCTGTTGCAAACCGAATAGCAGAAAAAAGCCCCATTGGCATTGCTCGCACCAAACGTGTTGCGAATGAATCCCTAGACAAAAGTGTTGCCGATTCGTTAAGAGATGAGCGCCTAGCATCTCGGGATCAGTTCCGCTCATACGATTATAACGAAGGTATACACGCATTTTTAGAAAAGCGTAAACCTGTCTTTAAAGGTTATTAAGGAGATACATCATGCCAAACATTTATGTTGTTGGTGTTGGAATGACCCCTTTTGGGCGTCACATGGACAAAACCATCAAGCAACTGGTAGCCAATGCAGTCAATGATGCATTGATGGATGCAGGTGTAGAGCGCCAACACATTCAAGAAGCCTATTATGGCAACTGCGTACAAGGTTACATGGACGGCCAGCACATGATCCGCGGCCATGCCATTTTGCTTGAGCAAGGTTTTCAAGGTATACCCATCTTTAACTTAGAGAGTGGTTGTGCCAGTGGCAGCATGGGGTTTAACCTTGCTGTTCGTAGTTTGTTATCCGGTCAGGCTGATATCGCGCTAGCAGTGGGCGCAGAAAAAATGGTCAGCACCGATAAAGATAAAATGTTTAACGCCTTTTCTAGCGCTTGGGATGTATCGCGCACCGAATGGCAGATGAATGCTATCAACGATATGTGGCAAGGATTTGAAGCCCCGGAAGGCACTACGTCGACCAAACCTTACAGTCCTTTTATGGATGTCTACAAAGGTGAATTCTTTAATCATGTTAAAGAGTTCGGCGTTACCCAACAACAAGTCGCGGCTATCTGCGCCAAAAATCACCAGCACTCCGTACACAATCCAAATGCACAATTTCGAGTACCCTATTCCGTAGATGACGTAATGGGAGCCCCCCCAATTACTTATCCTCTGACATTACCTATGTGCGCACCCATTAGTGATGGTGCTGCAGCTACAATCGTATGTACCGAAGATGCACTTAACAAATATGGCATCGACAAATCTCGTGCTATTCGTGTTGCGGGCAGCGTCGTAGGCTCAGGGGTTGAACGAGCACTCAATGATTTTGATAATCACATAGTAACGCGACTCTCCAAAAAACTTTACGAACAAGCTGGCATCGGTGCCAACGATGTTGATGTTGTTGAACTACATGACGCTACTGCCGTGGGTGAGTTGATCGAAGTAGAATGTTTAGATTTATGTCCTCTTGGTGAAGGTGGCATTTTTGCAGAGCAAGGTGAAACAAGTATTGGTGGCAAGGTGCCGGTGAATACGTCTGGCGGCTTAGAATCCCGAGGACACCCCATCGCAGCAACAGGCCTTGCACAAATCCACGACCTGATTCAACAGCTTAGAAACGAGGCCGGCGCGCGCCAAGTAGAAGGTGCCAAGGTTGCACTTCAGTGTAATGTCGGCGGTTTTTGGGGCGTTGAAGAAGCCTCTGCCCATATCGCCCTGTTTACTCGCTAACGGCACATATTAGGCACTTAGCCCTAGGAAACATGAATGAAGATACAAAATAAAGTCATCGTAATCACCGGTGGCGGCAAGGGCATTGGCCGAGCAACAGCGCTTCGCTTAGCACAACAGGGTGCCAAACTTGCGTTAATCGACTTAGATGAAGCTGCAATGGAAGAAACCATTGCGCTCGTGAATAATGCTGGATCTGAAGCACGCGGCTACAAATGCAACGTTGCTGATGAAGCCGTTGTCGAAAGTACTTTTGAAAGTATTGTAAAAGACTTTGGTGCCTTGCACGGTCTCGTCAATAACGCGGGAATCTTACGCGACGGCATGCTGATTAAAGTTAAAGACGGCAAGGTCATTAAAAAAATGTCTGCCGAGCAATACAGCCTTGTTGTTGATGTTCATATGAAAGGGGCATTTTTATGCACCCGAGAAGCCGCCACTCATATGGTGGAACAAAATATTCAAGAAGGCTGCATTATCAGCATGTCTTCTGGTGCCTACCATGGCAATTTTGGACAAACAAATTACTCCGCAGCAAAAGCAGGTATTGTTGCAATGAGCAGAGTATGGTCAAAAGAATTGGCCAAATTCAACATTCGATCCATGGCCATCGCTCCCGGCACCATAGAGACCGACATGTTACGCTCCATGCCCAATGACGCTTTGGATAACTTAGCTAAAATGGTGCCTCTTGGTCGAATCGGTGATGCGGATAATATTGCTCAAACAATTCAATTCATTCTAGAAAATGATTATATGTCGGGAGACGTGATTGAAGTGAATGGCGGAATGTTCTTCTAACTCGCAACTCTTTTCACTACACTGCTCCACCAACAAAACTATTCCATCAACAATACCGCTATACGACAACATAGCTCCACTGTCGAAGTTAATACGACCGGATTTAAGTATTATGTGCATGAGGCATTCCAATGGATGATATCTGGCTATATTTATCGATGCCCATTATTTGTGCAACAGTAGGATACTGCACAAACTGGGTTTGCATAAAAATGATGTGTTACCCCATCAATTTTGTTGGCATTAAAGCACCCTACCTGGGATGGCAAGGAGTAGTGCCACGCAGAGCACCACACATTGCTGGTATTCAAGTGGACCTTATGACCACCCACTTGATCAAGGTTGAAGATATCTTTGATCGTATCGACCCAGAGCAGATCACCAAAGAACTGCAACCTGTAATGCTGGGCATGATTCAAGAAATCACCGATGAATTGATGACAGCGCAAGCCCCCCGCATCTGGGAAGCACTTCCGGTAAAAATCAAAGACCGCATTTATAAACGTGCAAAAGATGAAGCGCCAGAGATTGTTGCAGCAATGATGGAAGATATTCAACACAACATTACCGATGTGTTTGATTTAAAAGCCATGGTGATGGATGCGTTTTTAAAAGATCGCAGCATGCTTGTTAAGCTCTTCGAAGAAATTGGCGCCAAAGAATTTGCATTTGTACAAAACTCTGGGCTTTGGTTCGGATTTTTGTTTGGCTGCGTTCAAATGGTACTTTGGATGTTTTACCAAGAAGCGTGGATTTTACCTCTCATTGGAATTCTTGTCGGTGGTGCAACCAATTGGTTGGCAATCAACATGATATTTTCCCCAAAGCATCCCATTAAGATTGGTCCCTTCACCATTCACGGGCTGTTTATTAAACGCCAGGATGAAGTTGCTGTTGATTTTGGATTGCTCATCGCACAAGAAATCCTAAACCCTGAAAACATTGTTAATGCTATTTTAAAAGGCCCCTCGTCCGACAAACTTTTTGACCTTATTCAAAAAAATGTCAAACGCACGATGGATGAACAGGTTGGATATACCAAGCCTTTTATCACACTGGCCATTGGCACAAAACGATACATCGAAATAAAAAATCAAGCCGTTGCAAAAATCATGGAACAGCTACCCAGTGCAATGCATTTAATTCATGATTACACTGAAGAAGCAATGGATATCAATACAACGCTACGATCAAAGATGACGGAGCTAACACCAGAACAGTTTGAAGCCATGTTACGTCCAGCCTTTGAGGAAGACGAATGGCAATTGGTAGCACTCGGTTGTGTCATTGGATTTTTTGTTGGCTGGGGACAGCTAGTATTGATGTTTGGCGGAACACTGTAAACATCAATTGAGCCCAAAGCATGGATGCTATAGGCTCACAATTACAGATCAGAGAACTCCCTCCCTAAAAACCATGTCACAACACCTAAATTCTTCTTCAGTCCTCCTGGGTACGATTTTTACTGAATTTAATCGTACATTTCTAACTATTAGCAATAGATCGTTATATCACCGTTAAGCGTTAGCTCAAAACAACATAAAAAGACACTTGATCCACATGTTTAGTGGTCGATACTTTAAAGGTATATCGCTGTATTAATGACCTATCTAACAACAAAGATAGATTCCATGGCAACAACCTGAGTATCCAAGGACGTGATTGAAAATATCGATGCCCCTACCGAAGAGTCAGCCCCCCCTAAGGGTTTGAATCGTTCAAATAAATCTCTGAGCATCAGCACAAAAATTGTTACTGGCTTCGCTTTGCCTATTTTATTAATGATATTTGTATCCACCGTGGTCTATCGCAGCACCCTATCGTTAGTAGATACCGCTAGCTGGGTTCGCCATACTCAGGAGGTTATTTCCAAGGGACATTTACTGCAAAAACTTATTGTCAATATGGAATCCGGTGAGCGGGGTTTTTTAATTACCGGAAAAGATATTTTTCTTGAGCCCTTTGTTGCCGCTGAAAAGCAATGGGATATTGAAATATTAAAGCTAAAAACTTTGGTAAAGGACAACCCAGAGCAAGTAAAAAATGTCGATGCCATTAATTTAAAAGCGAAGACGTGGTTGGAGCAAGCAGCTGCTCCGGAAATTAGTCAGCGAAGAAAAGTTCAATCTAATGATATTAGTTTGGATCATATCGAAACCATGCTTCAAAAGAAAACTGGAAAAAATATCCTGGACAAAATTCGTCAAGCTATTAGCGAGCTTGACAAGTCCTTTATTGTGGCAAAAAACCAACAAGGCAGTAATTTACTGGTGTCAATTCTAAGAGACATCGTTGACCAGGAAACAGGGGAACGGGGGTTTCTAATTACTGGCGAAGAACAGTTTCTAGAACCTTATTTACTGGGCAGAGACAACTTTAATAAGCATGTGAGCCAACTGAAATCACTTGTCTTAAATTCACCCGACAGAGAAAAAGTACAAAACCTTATTGAAAAGGTTAAGCGTTTAGCCAATAGCTGGCTTGTGAAAGCGGCTAATCCTGAGATAGCGATCCGTCGACAAGCAATGGGGGCTGAATCGGCAGAGGCAGAGGCAGAGGCAGAGGCAAGATTTTACCAACTGAGCTCGTTATTGTCGAAAGGTACGGGAAAAACAATTCTTGATGAGCTACGTGTCACGTTCAGTCGACTGAATACAATTTACGTCAATTCTCAAAATGAATCCGCACAATTACTGGTGTTATCCCTCGCGAAATCACTGATTGATCAAGAAGCTGGCCAGCGTGGTTTTTTAATCACGGGAGAAGAAAGCTTCTTAAACCCATTTAATACTGGAAAAATAGAGTTCAATAAGAGTATTTCTGTACTTGAGAGTGTTTCTAATAACGCTTATGACAAGGCAATAGTACTCGACAAAATAGAACACGTAGAATCACTGCTGTCCCACAGTTTGACATAAAAAAGGCCTAATTCTCGATAAGTGTTACAATGCAAGTGCGAACAAACAACGTAATACAAAAGGAAAATTAGGCCTTGGCACATAATA
>MAAB01001239.1_pt1 | contig 50677 bp, 37 predicted proteins | sample 1115991 | NCBI WGS metagenome assembly MAAB01 (sample SAMN04961124, study PRJNA320927) | seawater metagenome | isolation source: sample BD02T18 sea water enriched with oil for 18 days | place: USA:Gulf of Mexico | collected 2013-07-27 | reverse complement strand
AGGGGTTGTTAACCTCATAATTTGCCATACTTTGGAGAAGTAACCCACCTTTGTATGCCTTTAAATATGGTGAGTATGGCGATTTATGTTACTTTAGAGGGGAAAATCCCTAGAACCCCTTGATGGTGGCTTGTTTGGTGATGCATCGCCTGATCGGGAAGAGTATGTGATTGAAGGTGTTAATTGTACACCGAGAGAGTTTATTGATTGGTTTTTAATTATGCCTGAAGGTCAAGATTTTTGCTCTAGTGGTGATGATTTAATTGATATAGGTGGATCTTCTTTAGATTTATCTGTTGGTGCAAGACTTAGTGTAGATTTTGAAGATTATTTTTCAGTTTGGTTAAAGAAGCAAGTTGATTGGGTGCTTAACCAGATTCGTATCGACTCAATGAGTGTCTATGACAAATTGAATATTATTCATTGGCAAGGTGAGCCATTGTGTCTAATGCCTCCTAAAAAGCGTTTAGATATAGCATTTCACATGAATAGATTTGATAAGCTATCCAAGAACCAGTTAGATGAATATATTAAAGAAAATAGACAAAATGAAGTTCAAAAAATTGGTATTACAAAAACAAAATTAGATGACGATTTTGATGATTTAATGGATTTGCTTGATGAATTTCCAGCAACACATACTACAAAGGAAAATTTAAACTATGGGGTTACTTAGAACTGATAGACAGCGATTTTTATACACTCATAGGGGCGAAAGCCCTTTAAAATCATTAAACAAACAAATTGTAAGTGTATCGAGAATTTTATCTTCTTCACCCGAAGAGATTTATGCAATCCAATATGCTGTAGCTTATTACTGTCTAGATCAATTATCGTTGAAAGTAGCATTTCTATATGTACCCAACAATGATGAATTTCAACTCGATTATGATGCCCCTTTAATTACTGAGAAATCGATTACAGTTTCTAGTATAGAGCAAATTAAAACTCTAGTGAGTGACTGGAAATATGAGCATTGTAAATGTGATGGTGGGTACAGCGGTTATACAGTTCGCGGCACGAGTATTAGGCTTGCATATAAAAATGTTGTTTAAGCAATATAGAGGAAATACATGAATTAAGGCTATGTCGGGTAACTGTCAGGTAGGTTTTCAGGTGTTTTACGGGGTAAATAAGGTCGAGTTGAGTCATGATGAAATCGAAAAATATAATTATTAACCAAAGGAAAACTCCAATGAAATATTTTGCGATTCACTTGAGAGATAAGCGTTTAAAAAGAGGATGGGATCAAGAATCTATCGCTCATATGTCTGGTCTATCAGTAAGGACTATCCAACGAATTGAAGCGGGTAACTCATGCTCATTAGACACCTTGAAAAGTCTTAGTGCAGCAATGGACTTAAAGCACTTCTCTGAACTTTTGCCCCAACCAGATAAAAATGAATATCATCCAAATAAAATGGATTTGTTTAAAATATCACTTAACGAATTAATTATTAAAAACGCTATCAGAGTGGTTACATTTACATGCTTTTTGATTGGCTTGATCTCGTTTATTTATACAGTTGAAATGGTAGATTTTATAGACCAAAATTTATCTGTTGAAGAACGTATCGAAAAAGAACTTGAGTTTCACAAAAAATTAAAACCCGATAGCCCGTTATTTATTTCTAAAACTGAGCAGCAAATTAGAACTGAAGTAATGCAGCGAATAGAAAATGAAAATCGGCCGTTAAACAAAGAAGAGTGGACAGAACTTAAAGATATTATGATTTGGTTGTTTTATTTATGCTTATTTTTAACAACCATTTATAGTCTAATTAGAATATTTTCAACTTACGAATTTAATGAAGTTATCAATAAACCATTAGAGCTAAAGTTTACTAACTTAATTAAAGCTAACTAATAAAATCATTCATGTAAATGTTGAAAACACCCCACGAAACATCATAATTTCAAGCGTATGAGTGTCAATATAGGCACTCTACGCTCATGAAAACTAAAAATCGGGTCACTTTGCCCGTAAAATTTACAGAGCTGAAACGTTAATTAATCAGTTTCATCAATTGGCCCTATATCATCTAGCAAACCAGCTAAGTCTATTTCTTTGCGGTCTTTATTAAAAGCATACTCACCGTTTAAATTAATATGCTGCCAAGCAACAGGTGAAAGTCTGGAAATAACATCAACCACGTCTTGCCGCCCATTCCTTTCTTGAATTTGTAAAAATGCCGACAATAAAGCGGAATTATAATAAATAATGCAGTTTGAAATAAGCCTCGCGCAATCATTCCATTGTGATACTTGGTAATCATTACCACCACGAAATTTATTGCCGTTTACAGAAGTAATGGCTCGTTTTAACTGATGGTATGCTTCGCCACGGTTCAAAGCTTGCTGAACGTAATGGCGCAGCGTCGAATTATCGACATACTCCAACACATAGATAGACTTAATTAAACGGTCGTACTCATGCAACGCTGATAATGTGCGACTCTTGCCGTTACTAAGTTTTCTAATAATAGTGCTTTGTGTAGTAGTTTTGCGGCTCAGTGAACAAACGATATGTTGAATATTATCCCACTCTTCAGCAATTAATTTATGGTTAATGTCTTTCTTTAATTGAATACGGCCACCGTCCTCTTCTGTGACTTCAAATAGCTCAAAAAATACCTTTTTCATTTTCGCGTATCGAGGTGCAAACGTATAACCAAATAAATCTAATATTGCGAAATTTACACGATTTGATCCGTGGCTGTCGCTAGCGATAGTATCTGGCTGTATTTCTGAAGAGTTGTTATAGAGCAAGTCAAAAGCAAAGTGACCTTCATACTCGTTAGCACCGATCACTTGTGTACTCACCGGAACATGATTAGAAACCAGTGTTAATGCTGAAACACCTTTACCTTTGGAGAAGTACTTAGACGAATAACGCGCCTTAAACGTATTAATACGACACTCGAATTTCTGTCCATCAATGCTTGAAAACAACTGGTTATCGTCCACATGGTAATAGGCAAATATTGGCAACATGGCGATAGCATTTGAAACTTGATCGTTAGATGTTTTCAGCGTTTCATACCTGACATAACTATCATCTACACTGCGTAATTTACCCATAGAACGGTCGGAGATATTCGCCATTTTATATAGGCCGTAGTTGGTGCCGTTTGCCAATATACAGGCGATCAGATCTTCTTTATTTACGGGTGATTTTTCTTTTGTTGCTGAAATATGCGTAAATGAATTTAAGTAACCTGTCTTTTGATCAACAAATAACATCAGCTCTACAATACCCATGTGTTGAATTTGATTATAGAGAGGATTTTCTATTGTTTCTTGCCACCGTTTGTTAGGAATAGACCACTTAAGTTCGGCTTTACCAGGAATAAACTCAACATATTTATTATCACCACTAAAGATATGTTCGCTTGCTTCCTTCAGCTTAATTTCTAGTTGTTGGCTCTTATCTGCTAATGTTTGATTAATCGGTGTAACTAACTTATCAAGGCCAGTATTTTCAATGATTGTCTCTTTTTGCTGCCACTCTTTAGGCTGTATAAGATCTGACGTTAAACTACGATTATTAACACTTTCTTTCACTGTTAAACTATTGTTGTGAAACAATTGCTCGGCTTTACGATAAAGGAAATACTCAAAGCGATTAGCAATTAATTTGGTATTTTCTCCCTCTAAATATTCGCGGTCATGTTTAGGTACCACATCGAGGTTAATGGTTTTGATAGCTTTTAATTCACCAAGTTCGGAATGCGCCATAACATACTGCTCATGGAGTTCATCTTTTAAATGAATGAATTCAATATCGATAGACATAAATAGTGAGCGGATAAGTTTTTTAATTTTACTCGAGTGCTTGTCAATAAATTGCCATTCATATTGACGGCCATCAAAGTCATTATTGTCTAAGTGATCACTTAACAGCTTAATACTATCGGCTGGAATCAATTCAAAGGCTTTTTTGCGAACGTCACCAAAACTTAAATCATCGTCCATATCGGTATCGATGAAGTACTTCAATAAACTACCAGCGGATTTTAATTTGGTTCTTACAATGGTTACATCTTCGACGATACGTTGTTTGGCATAACCCTTAGCTGACTCAGTTAGCTTTCTGACTAAGTAAATGAATGCAGCAACGAGGTTATCGTTCGTTTCTCGGTACCTGAAGAACAAGTAACAAACGAGATATAAAATAGTTTGGCTATCTGCGTGTCTTCTAAGCTTATAAACGGACTTGTGTTTGACCAAAGAGGCGTAGTATTCAAGGTTCTTAGGTGATAATTCAAGTTCAGCAATAAGCTCTTTAATTTCAGGATAAAGGGAGCGGATAATTTTATGCGTCTTCAGCTCTTGCGTGATTTGGCTCGTTGAAAAGTCCTTAGCCATCTTTTTTAACTTGGCTAAGTCAGTAAAGGTATTATTTGACTCGAGTAGTTTAAGTAATGTTGCCCGGGTACCCGGGGACAAACTATCATTCAATACCGTTTCTATACGATTACGCTCATTTGATAATACCGTTGAAATAGTGTCTTGCAGCGTTGTATATCCAGCCAGTGCTATTCTGTTTTGACCAAAATAAGCAATACATTCATCAAAAACATACCTTGGCTCAAGGTTGATTTTGACAACATCGTTGAGCCTTTTTAATAGCGGCTGATTGTCTAATTTACTTTGGTAAATTGAAAAGCCAGTATAGCTGAGTAATCTTTTAATTAATGCCGTTTTAGTTCTTGGTGGTAAGTCTTCAGTATTAACTTTTTTGTCATTAAAATACTTAGCTTTAATATAATTATAGTCAGCTTCAACATCTGAAAACGTGAAGTTAAATACTATTGGTCGCGACCTGAAGTAACCCAACAAGAGAATAAAATATATTCGAGTTTCAGTTTGCCTTAACGTATTAACTAATATTTGAGTCTCTTTATCGAGAGAGAAATAATCTTCTCGATCAGTACGGCTAAAGTTTGGCAAAGCATAGAGTTCATTAATTTCTGAAGATGTGAGTATTTGAATACGCTTAGTTTGTTGAGCTGTGATAATGACAAGCCTTGGTAATTATTATTTATTAATAATCATACCTTAATCATTGAGATGATGAACATAGGATAAATTAACATATGTTACTTTGACATATGTTAATTCAGCACTTGAAGATATTGTTTACCAGTGAGGGGGGCAAACCTTACCAAAAGGTTATTTTTGTCTATCAAAGTGGTAAACTTTTTTAGAGAAAGTTTACCACTATTAATAATTGCTTTTTAAATCTAATGCCGATTTCGAGGGGATGGGCACAAAACCCCTAGTTAACGCATTTGCTAACTTTTTATCTTCTAAATATTCATTTTGCACTTTTACAATATTTTTAATGAGTTTAGGGAGAATAACAAAATAATCCTCCCCCGAAATAGCTTTAGCCAGCAATGTAAGATCTAAATCATGATACTTTAATAAAGGTCAATCAGATAAGAAAAAGAATCAACAGGGTGCTCTTAACTATAAGTTAGCAACATAAATTTAAACTTTTGGCGACAACTAGCTTGAAAAACGCCCTACGTAGCGCATTTACTGGAGATGTTTTGGCTCAGCAGTGTTGCTGTAGCAACCTCTCAGGAATGTGATAATAGCCACAGTGTTGCTGATAATATTGTTGACCAGCAACTTAATCCAAAGCAAGCAAATCAAATTTGGGCGGGTGTTGTGACATACCGTGTGCCCGGAGTTCAGCAGGAGTTAACTTGTTTATGACACTATCTGGTTGTGCTGGTAGTTGAGTCTGAGCGGCAGTGACTTATCGTATGCTGATAAGGTGATGTAACTTGCTTACAATGAGGAGTGAGGCGAATTCGTTACGCCAAGATGCTCTTCTAGACTAAGTATTGGGCGGATGATGCGATGCTTCAACGTAAACAAACTGTCGAACATCCCTTTGGCAAGATAAAGTTGTGGGCAGGGGCCTCGCACCTTTTAACCAGAGGATTGAAGAACGTCAGTACTGAATTGAACTTGCATGTATTAGCGTACAATTAAAAGAATGCTCAGTATACTTGGAACAGAAAAGTTGATGCAGGAACTTATGGTGGTCTACAGCGTGCTTGTACATACAGTGTAGTTCAGTCCTGAGTTATCTGCATAGGCATGCAGTATAATTATTACTTGCTTTTTCTGATTTCGTTCTTTTCCAGCTGCCATAATCACCATTCTTCAGCTATGCTTTTGAACTTTATTATTTTAAATTCATCTTTTTTTCTGAAATATAAATTAACTGATAATAAAAATAATACATCATGTATTTGCTTCTGATGTTTTGAAATTAGCTCCTTACTTCCTTTCTTCATTAATAATCTAAAAAATTCTTTTTCAATGCCGACACTGTTTTTAATGACATACTTCCTTTTGGTAATTATATCCATTTTTTCTTTTTCAATCTCTAAGCTAACATCCAGCAAAGACATGAACTTAACAAGCCTATTTCTACTATTATCCAGCGTTATACCATTAGGAATAATGTCTCGTAAAGTATTGGGCAATGAATTGACTTTAGCTACATTTAAACGAAAACCTAACTTATCGTTATAAAGTAAAATCCAAGCGTAAACTAACCTGTCTATTTCATTGTTTTTAAGCTTATTTAAAGCCTGGCATATTTCAATAAAATATTTTCCATTAAGATTAATATTACACCCTTTTATCACAGGAATATCACTCTTTGATTGAAGAAACTCAAGTCCTTTAATTACGCCTGGAGGAACAGTTCGGCAATATCCTGTTGCTCTCATTACAGTAATTATAGCATTGGATAAAACTTCATCTCTTTTGTAGTTAAATTGAACATGCTTCAATTTTTTATGTAAATCAACGAGCGAATTACAATAATCGGATCGTGATATATTAGTTTCAGGTAAAGCTTTTGGATGTATATATACAACGGATTCTGTATCAAATTGGCTTGTTTTTGATAAACAACAACTAAAAGAATCCCAACCTCCTAGTTTTTTACTCTTCTGATGAACACGCTGTTTACAGTTATTTAAATGGACATTCAAAAGCTTATCCATACAGACCGTCGGTATCCTATGGTACACTTGTTGTTCATTATATGAATAAAGTAAAAGCTCAAAAATAACGACATAGTACCTCATTGTTACTAACGGGGAAGAATGCCCCATCATCATTGATAAAGCGGGTATGATTTTTACAGATATTTCCTTATCTCTTGTTAATTCAAACCGAAGGTCTTCGCTAGCGCAAAGCACATTATTTGTACTTACCCAGTGAGACAACTGTTCATGCATAAAAGGAAATTCTTTTGAGTAGTTCAGTAAAGCAAATGTATAGGATGCAAAACTTGCTCTACAAGTCCTCAGTGATACATTTTCATCACCTGTTACCAATTTAAGTGCATCTATAACTCTACCTGACAGTTTTTGAAATATTTTTTGATAGGCTTCATTGTCTTTACCCATGAATGGTTGGAGTAACATTAACCTAAGTGGCTGACTGGTTGTGACTGAGTTCAAAAACTCTACTTGTTCATTAAATAAATTAAACTCTTCACTCGATAAAAAAAGTTTAAATGGAACGTTTCTATTGCTACTCCCTGTTTTAACTCTTCTGAAAGCATTGCTTTCGACATTAAATATTTCGGCTTTTTCATGAAAGTCTACAACATACATTCCCTCCATATCATCAGGGCGCATCCCTAATCTAAAAGCTAAAATCAATATCAATTTACATACTCGTATTTCTTGTTTATCTAGCCATTTATCTTTGTCGATTAACTTAAGAGCAGACTCATAATTTTTTTGTGTGATTAAATGGCCAGTGTTTTCAAAACCATCAGTCTTCTCTTTTTCTTTATTTACAAATGTCCATTCTATACTCGGAACAGAGTATGTTTCGATTAGGAATCTATGAAATTTATTTAAATAAGACTTATGTATATCGGGATCCTTATGAGTACTTAAAAGAAGAAAGTTGTTATATGTGTTAATAAAATCGAACTCGTTGTAATTCAGAATATCTTCAAACTCCACGACAGCAATTAATTCTGCTCCAATTGCTGTAATGTACTGATATATAGTGTTTTTAGCTTTAACCGAATCTTCGCCATTACGCCCCGACGATATAGCTACAGTATAAGCATATTTATATATACACATTATTATTGGTGATATATCGTCAGTCTTTTCAAATTTCATTCCATTAATGCTCCCCCCAATACTTTTCCAAGAATCAGTTACAGCCTTAATTAAATCTTTTTTGGTTAAGCTTCTGTTTGTTATTATTTTTAATCCATCTAAAGCGATAGTTAGCAATTTAAAGTGTTCATAAGAGGTTTTATTTTTTTTCTTATATGAACTTTTTTTGGCTAAGCCACTTCTATTGTTTACTTCAATACTTTCAGAGAAAAGCATTCGGGAAAAACTACCTTCATGTAGCGTTTTACATGTAAACAATAGTCCTCTGTAATATCGTAAATAAGATGGGATATCTTTATCAAACGATGTTGATAGAAAGGTATTAAAACATTCTAAGCTCGTTAAATTTTCTCCAAAAGAAGACGGAATTCTATCATCTGAGTTTAAAATCGATTTTATTGTCCCTAATACTTTTTCAAGTCGAACTGCGTTTCTAGGGTTAAACTTACCTTTCAATGCTAGAGTGAAGCTATCAACAATTATGCGCTGCTTAACACCGCTTTCATTTACATAAAACCGAGCTATCCCTCTTTTGTGATACCAAGTCCCCATTAATCCAGAAAGAAAAGCAGGTGAAAAATCGACCTTTTTATTAATAAAACATAAAAAACTTAAAAGAATGGTATCTGCCTGCACATTATTTTTATCTATACTGTGTAATACATGTTTTACTAGCAAACTTTTTATAATTTCAGCCAATTGGGTTTGATAAATCAATTCATCATTAATGATTAAACCTGGCTCCTTTCTAAATTTATGCTTTAGTACCTTGTTTTTTTCCACCCTTACCTTGATAGCCGTTAAAAGCTTAATCGCTAGCTTTATCTCTCTTTCTTTTTTGTATTTTCCTTGAATTGCATTCAGTACCTGTGTAAATGCACTATCGTAAAACTTCTTTTGCTTTTCTTTTTCTATAACATCTTTAGGATCATTATTTTCAGTGTGTTTATCACGATTAAGAAAATCAAGGCCACATACTTCAAGCTCTGATAGAAGCCACCAGTAAATTTCCCTTTTTGAGATCACTTTAGGTTTTACTTTAAAAGGGTAGAAAAAATGAGAAGCTACAGAATATTCACGAATTCCTTTGGAAGAGTGACTTACCGTTACAACATCAAACCCTAGCTCTTTCACGAAACCATTAAACAATTCCAGCTTATTAAGGCTTGAAAGACTAAAAGGCGAATATTGAACGAAACAATGCTCACCATGTGACATATGCCCTAAGAATATCGGCGCATACTTACCTTTACCTATTTTCCTTAGATAAGATGAAAAACAATGTCTGAAAAAGTTTTCTGGAAGATTATCGTCGAAATTAAGCGCTTTTATTATGTGTTGGTAACAAATGGGCTCCCATTGGCCTTTCGTGTTGATAATACCAAACGCCGAAAGAGCGCTCGCTTTACCTTTTGCCAAACAAATTAAATGGATGGCAATATCAGGAAAGTCTTTAGTCAGTTTATTCGACATATATTTACAGTGATGGTAATACTCTTGGATTTGTTCTTTTACCATATCCGCTATTGGGATAGGACGTATTGAAGTATGGAGAGTTTTTTCTTTGTCTTTCAATAAAATATAGTCTTTATCCATTGTAAATTGACCAAACGAGTATGGCACTGTGTACCTATGACCGGAATTTGCAAGCAACATGAAACAAATATATGCAGTAAATTTATTATGCTTATCTATATAATCTTGATTACTGAAAGAGATTGAATTTAATATGTTTTGAACCTTTATTGCGATATCACTGATAGCTTTTGAAAGCTCAAACAGATTAGTTGATACTTGACTACCCAACCAAATATCTTTTTGTAAATTTATATCGCTTTTATCAAACTCAAACTCAACACTAGATAAAAGGTCAACATAATGATCATTTGCTTCTTTATGACTAATTGATAAGTAATAAAGTTCTGATAAGTCGACACTTTCAGTATTAGACAAAATGAGAGATGCCATATGAATATCAGATTTTTCTGCCATCAAAGATGGTAAAACTTTTCTAACAGACGACTTTTTAAATGGAATTACTTCACTATTGAATGAAGACTCTATTAAATAGTGCTTTAACATACTAAAGCTAATTATGGTTTCATTCGTCTTTTGTAAGCATTTATTTAAAGCACCGATAAGTTTCTTTGGCAAATTTAGACGAAGAATACCCTCGTGCTTGTTTAATAGTGAAGTGTTTACATTCATATTTTTTGCATTTTCCATCACCACTTGCGACTTGACCCAACAACCAGTTTTCAAGCAAATATAGTCAACATTAGGAGAGCAAAGACTTGCCTTACTAATTACAAGCTTATCAATGTAATCAACTTTAGCCGCAAGTAAAAATGTTAGTAAATATTCAGTATGCTTAACTAAATCACTTCCTTTTTTTAAGTCTGAAACCTTATTTAAAGACGTTATTAAATCTTTATTTTCTTTTGTTAAAATGACACCAGGACGATAAGGTAATTGAAGTTTCGAATAAAGTGGTGACCAAAATTGCGACTTTATATGTTTAACACCAGAATGATTATCAACTTTATGATTTGATAACTTTTCAAGTAATATTTTTAGAGGGGTGATTTTTATGAATTGATGAAAATCAATGTCTGGATCTGAGTATCGTTGTCTATTTTCGTGCGCTTTGAACACTTTAAGTTGATACTCTAATGAACAAGTAGGATCTATCTCTTCATACCATTTTTTAATTTTATAGCTTCTATCTTGAGATTTAACCAACCACTCCAAACTTTTTCTTATCAATGGTTTACCACCAAATAAAAGATAAAATAATGCATAGCAAAGAATAAGTGCATTTTCTTTGAAAGCCATATGTGTTTCATCTAAAGAAAAAAGACAGTACAAAAATCTAAATAGTTTTTTTTTGTTTGATATTTTATTGAGAAAAAATTTAATTTTCATATCATCATTAGGGGGGAATATTTCATTGTAGCGTTCCAATTGCTCATACAACTTAACACTTTTCAAATCGAAGCCCTCACTTTCGGCTTTCAACTTGAAAACCTCTATGATGATTTTTATCTTCTTAAGTGAATGAGAAATAATTGTGTTATCTGCGGGACAATTAATCACATTTAAAAGAGTTACGACTTCTGTTTTAACAGAATCATTTTTTATAGTTAATAATTTATTTTTACAATCAAGCTCTTCAGTTGACAACTCTCGATCGTCGACGTAAAGAAAAACAAGTCCGACTTTAAACATATTGGTTACACTTAAAATAGAAAATAAAACATCATACTATAATAATCCATGTAAAACGTAACGATTTATTTATTTATACTGTTGTTTTAAATGAATTTAAATAAATAACAGGTGAATTAAAATAAAAACCACTAACAATTTAATAATCATTATCTTGTTTATTTACATATATTGTCTTAATTTGCGGTACCTATCACTTTTATCCGAAAGTTTCAGTGGCTATAATGTCTAACATAATTTCGCTTGCCCCTGCGGCAATAGGTGCCCCAACACTATCTCGCAAAACCCTCATAGTGACAGAATCATCCATACAACCACTAGCGCCATGCAGCTGCACGCTTTTTTGGGCAATTTTAAGTGATAATTCAGTTGCACAAAGTTTGGCCATTGAGCACTCAGAAATAGCCCAATCATCGGACTGAAAAATCCATGCTGCGTGATAAACAAGCTGCCTCGCAGCTTCCAACTCAGTTTTTAAGCCAGCTATTCGGTGTCGAACCACTTGTAATTTGGCTAAATTTGTATCATAGATTTTACGATTTTTAAGAAACTCAGTAATATAATTTAAAGAATGATCAGCTCCGCCTAAGGCCATTACCGCAGCAGCTAATCTTTCTAGTTGAAATACATGCATTAAATAAGAAAAGCCTTTACCAGTGCGACCAATTAGGTGGCTGGCTGGCACTTGTACATTATCCAAAGTCATTGTACCCATGCCAGCGCTGTACCAACTACTCATATTTAGCTTTTCCATAGTAACTCCCTGCCATTTTGTATCGACTACAAATAAGCTAATTTCAGAAGTATCCATTGATGTTTTCCCCCCCGCTAACTTAGAAGTAGTTCGAGCTAGTACAATACAAAAATCTGCGCATGTTATATTGGCTATGTACGATTTTTTTCCATTTAAAATAAAGGTATTTCCATGGCAATGTGCAGTAGTTGTTAGGGCTGCCAAATCCGACCCCGCTTTAATTTCTGACGCAGCTAGTGTTGCTACTTTTTTTCCTGAAACTGCAGGAGATAAATACATTCTTTTAAGTTCATCGCTACCATAACGGCTCAAATATTCTGTAGCCATGTAAGAATGAATCGCAAAGGCCGCACGCAAGCCTGCATAACCAGTTCGTCCTAATTCTTCTAGCCAGATCACAGAATAAAATATATCTTGATCACTACCGCCGACATCAGTTTTATGGAAAAGCCCTAATAGGCCTTTCTCACCTAATGTCTGCCAAAGGGAATTATGAATTCCACGACCTTGTTCCCACTGGTCTATGTGAGGAAGAATATCACTCTCAATCGCTTTACGAACATATTGGCGAAATTGATTGTGCTTTGTAGTAAAGTAAACCGACTTCATGATACCTCTCTGTCTGTTGTCTGATTAAATATTATAGATGTTTTTTCTTTGGCTTTTTTTCGATTATTAATGAGATACATTACACTTCCTGCTACTAATCCCCAAAAAGCGCCACTAATACCAAAAAAACTGATACTTGAAACTGAGACAAGAAATGTAATCAATGCAGATTCACGGTTATCAGTATCTGACATCGCTGAAGATAATGACGACGACATAGCACCAAATAATGCCAACCCAGCAACTGCGGAAATAATGATGGGGGGCGATATGCTGATAAAAGCCACTGCAACCGCTGAAGTTAACCCGAAAAAAACATGTACAACACCACAAGTATTCGAGGCCCAAAAGCGTTTTTTAGGGTCGGGATGGGCATCTTCATTTGCACAGATAGCCGCGGTTATCGCAGCTAAATTTACAGCGTGACTTCCAAAAGGTGCACAGAGCAAACTAAATACCCCTGTCCAACTAAATATTCTTCCAGGAGATGGTTTATAACCATAACTTGACAACACTGTAATTCCGGTAATGTTCTGTGATGCCATAGTAATTATATAAAGCGGAATAGCAATACCAAAAAGGGCGGATAGAGTAAACGATGGCTCTATAAATACAGGGAGTGACCATATTATGTCATTCGTAAAATGATTAAAATCTGTCGTGCGTAAAATTAATATGCAAGCAACTAGTAATGCTACCGGAACAGCAAATAACCGACTGAAACGCGACATAATTACCCAAGTAAGAACAACAGGAAAACCTAGTAAAGGTAATTGCATCATAGCTTCAAAGGGAGCCAAGCATAGCGGCAACAATACACCAGCTAACATGGCACTAGCCAATGAGTTTGGAATAGCCGATATGACTCTACCCAATGGTTTCCATAGACCCGTTAATATAATAAGGATCGCCGAAATGATAAAGGCACCTACTGCTGCAGAAAATCCACCTTCCAAGGGTGTTAATGTCACCAAAAATGCAGCTCCTGGCGTTGACCATGCTGTACTAATTGGCATACGATACTTTAAGCCAAGAAAAATAGCACAGAGCCCCATACTAACAGAAACCATCATCAAGCCTGAAGCAATTTCAGCTTTATTGGCTCCAACATTACCGAGGCCTTGTATGAGAATCGCAAATGAACTAGCAAAACCAATGAAGGCTGCTATAGAACCTGCAAAGAATGCTTTAAAAGGGATTGTAATTTTCATAACTTAGTTCATCTCGCTCTTTAAAAAACTCAAGGAATATGGACTAAAAGTCCATAGGGTATGGTTCGGGTTGAAATAGTAGATCACAACATTAGAAAGCAGTACGTATGTACATAACTTAAAGGCTTTATAAATTTTTCTTTTTCATGTGTTTATCAATATTATGTGAATATACCTGCAACGCCTTTTCTTGCATGCCAAAAATTACTGACTCTTTATAATTAGATTGAAAGCCTCTTTGTATGGATTCACAGATTTCAAAATCTTCATCCTGAATCCTATAAGTAAACTGCCGATTGTCTTCCCATTTTTTCATATCACCCTCTTCCATCTGGCCGTTAGGAATGAGAAGACGCAACTTAATTAATGTTTCATTAGGTGATATAGGGCAGGAAGTCATCCAAAAAAAATGATCCGATACGTGAAGAATAGTTTCATGAGGGAACAAGGTATAAATTATATTGCCATAATCTCTGAGCGAAATATTTTCATTGGGTATTTTTTTTGCCAGACTTAATGTCCGTTTGGAAGAAAAGGTACGCAGGTGCGGACCAAATTGATCAAATAAAACCCAATCATTGATAATTGAATTGACGCTAGAACGATGTAAAAATGGAATGTGATAAGCTTCCATAGTGGCTTCCACTATTAACTTCCAATTCGCATTGCATATGAGTTCCTTATAACCAAATATTTGATAATCATTTAAATCCAATTCATCAATATCTGATGTTAACCCTCCTAAGAATACTTCAATATCATTATGAGTTTGCCCTTCCTCTGGCATTAACCAAACAAAACCAAAGGCTTCAACAATTGGCACCGATATAAGATTACGTTCACCAAGCTTAACGCTTGGAAAACTTTTAGCTTTTGGAATGCTTTTAAGTTTCCCATTGTTGTCATAACACCAAGAATGATATTTGCACGAAAAGATTCGCTTACAACCTCTTTTTTTACTTTCAAGAGTGGCTCCTCGATGACGACAGACATTGAGAAAGGCACTCACTTCGTGTTCACTATTGCGGGATATAAGTAAAGGTTTACCAAAATCATTAACCGTGATAAAAGTATTCACATCAGGCAATTCAGAGTTATGTATCAAAATCCTTGGTATTTTAAGGAACATATTTTCATATTCAGAATCAAACCAGTCTTGCGATATATAGCGCTCAATATTAAGCTCAATATCCTGCTCAGCGAGTTCAAGCTCTTGATTATTTAGTTTCGCGAAAGCACGATCTAAAATATTATTTTTATCTTCAAACTTCATTGATATCCTGATCGCACACTCTTTTATTAATACAAAAAAACATATTTTTCATCGTTCAAAACACTCTGTTAATCTATTCCTATCAATTTTACCTGTAGCTGTCATAGGCAATGAATCTACTATCTGAAAAGTACTTGGTAAAATGTATGCAGGTAATCGCTCCGATAAATAGTGTGACAACTCATCAGCTATTTCATTAGCTGCAACAACGACTGCATGTAATTGTTTTACTGTGTTTTTTTTAACGATTAAAACAACAGCTCGTTGAACCTTATTATGAGAAACTAATACACTCTCTATTTCTCCTAACTCAATGCGGTAGCCACTTAGTTTAATTTGATTATCTTTCCGACCGTGAAACTCGATATTTCCTAAGTTATCATAACGTCCGATATCACCTGTCTTATAGAACCGCTGACTAGGGTTTCCATTAAAGGAAAGAGAAACAAAGTACAGTTCAGTAAGATCAAGTCTACCTAAATAACCATCAGCTAAACCCATTCCTGAAATATAAATTTCACCTTTTTTACCCGAAGGGCATTCAGCCATATCATCATCAACCACGATTACATTTCGATTATTTGTTGGCTTTCCTAAAGGAATGGTGGTGGCGTCCTTTTTAAGGTTATTTATAGGGAAATGTGTTGAAAAGGTAGTTGCCTCTGTCGGGCCATATACGCTTGAAATTAAAACCTGAGGCAATATAGCGCGAGATTTTAATATATGTGAAATTGAATGCGCTTCTCCGCCTGTGAGTACATATTTAACAGATTTAAGAACTGAAGGAGATTCATCAATAATTATATTGAATAAAGCTGTCGTTAAGAATACAGTATTTACATTATTTGTACGTATTGTATGTTTAAGTCTCGATAGTTGTGGAAAGTTTCCATCATATAGGACACAAGTACCACCGTGTAATAATGGCGCCCATAATTCAAATGTCATGGCATCAAAACTAGGGGTAGATAACTGTAAAGTGATGGTTTTTTCGCTAAGAGGTACATAGTTAGCTTTAAATAATAGGCTCACAACGCCTTTATGAGGAATCATAACCCCTTTAGGAGTACCACTGGAACCAGAAGTAAAATTAATATAGGCAAGATCATCAGCATTAGAAGGAGACGATACTTCAACACTACTTCCCTCAAACATCGAGCTATCATTAAGATTTATAATATTAATACAATCTAAGGTGAAATTGTCGCTCCCTGGCCCTATCAATAAAAAATTCGACTTAGCGAGTTCTACCACTGTTTCGATACGCTTAACCGGCCACTCAATATTAATCGGTAAATAAGCCGCGCCAACTTTTAAAATAGCCAATAAACCAATAATTAATTTAGGAGTGCGATCCATTGAAATAGAAATAATATCATGAGGCTCTACACCTTGATCACACAATGCTGTTGCCAGTCTATTTGCTTCATTATTAAGTGATTCATAGGTTATTGCTTGATCACGATATTTTATTGCAATTGCTTGAGGATGCTTTGCAACTCGTGATGAAAATATCGTTGATATAGACTCCATAGAGTAAGAGATATCTTTATTATTCATTATTTTAACTAGGTCTTATTGCTAGCCGAGCATAGCTGTTTTTTAACAAAAGCTAACACTTGCTCGGGGTAATTGTGGAGAAAGAAATGGCCACCAGGAAATTGATGATTAAAAAAACTTTCTGACGAAAAATCCCCCCATGGAACCATTGCATGAAATGGTGAAATATTATCTTGTTCACCACTCATAGCGATTATTGGAGAGTCTATTTTACGTCGACAACCTTGCCAAGTTTCGGCTAATTTAAAATCAGCCTTCAACATCGGTTCAAACATCTTCATAATATGTCGGTTTTTTAATACCTCCTTTGGGACTCCTCCCATTTCACGTAAACATACGATAAGCTCATCCAAGCTTAACTTATGTATTGGTTCTATTAAAGATTCAATACGAGGCGCGCAACACGACGAAACAAATATTTTTTTCGGTCGAGGCTCGTCACGAGAATAAAGCTGATGCGCTAGCTCATAACATATTCGAGCCCCCAAACTGTGACCAAAAAAGAAAAAGGGTCTATCTAGTGCTGGTGTTATATTTTCCAGAAGCCCCCTTAATAACACAGACCAGTCACCATTGACCATTTTATTAAAATGAGCTTCACGTCCGGGTAAACTGACCCCGATAACTTCTACATTACTAGGTACATAATTTTGCCATTTAGCAAATACTTGAGCGCCACCACCGGCATGAGGGAAACAGAACAAACGATATTTATAAGTTACCTTCTTCGCAAAAGAGACAAGCCAAGGAGTGCTTTCTATATAGTCTGACAAATCTACTCAACAATCCGGTGAATATTGACCGAAGCAACAATATCTTTGAAACGTGGACTTTCATACAAAGCTTCCGGAGACAGTGACTCAGCACCAAAAACTTCTTCCACTTTTGAAATAAACTTAGCCGCCGTAAGAGAATTACCGCCTAGTCTAAAAAAGTCATCTTCAGGGTTAATTTCATTTATTTTAAAAATATCATTCCAAATAATAGTTAATTGCTCATAAACAGAGATTTCATTAACTTTTGACAAATAATTAGTTTTCATTTTTAGATTCCTTCAATTAAGATTATTATCGAGTTAGTTTATTAAAAGGGGTACCAAGTACTGTTTCAGAGGTAAATTTATTATGACCATAATCATCGACACCACTGACTAATACATTACGATGATTTTCTAAGCTAGCCTCACCACCGAATTCATCCAACGTATCTGAATATGGGAAAATTTTGACACACGTTGGCACGTAACGACCTGAATACCCTAACCGCATTTCTTGTGTTTTACCCGAGTGTGGGTGGGATCCGTGTAACAATGTAGACCAAAAAATAATAAATTGACCAGCTTTAAGCACTATTGATTCTGCTTTACTTTCATCAGGCACCCAGTTTGGATCCTTTTGAAGTTGTCGATAGTCATATCCAAAAAAACCACGGCGAACTCCATTCTTCTCAGTTACATTAATCAAGGAGTCCTCATAATCTAACTTTCTAGTTTCATCATAATGCATGACTTTATGAGTACCTGGCATTAACTGCATACAACCATTTTCAATAGTTGAGTCTGTAAATGCAGTCCATACAGTCAAAGTACCTTGAAACCCAGAACCATCTGGCCATTCTATTTGTGGTTTATTATCACCTGCAACCGCTGCAAAATTTTCAGCCTGATGCCAATCAGTACCTTCGTCACCAGGGTATTTAGGGAAAAACTCACTACGCCAACACAATACATCCTTACCAACAATACTTGCAACGCGTTCAACAATTTCAGGACGACAAATATGTTCGGCGAGGAAATCAACATCCAAATGCCTATCATAATTTGAAATATTAGTAACTCCTGACATTCCCTTTTCTTTTTTATAAATGGAATTTTTTGTATTTAAAAGTTTGGGTTTAAGCTTTTCAAGGTCTTTCAATATTTGACCTCGCTCATAAAGTTCGAAAGGTCCCGCATAACCTTTATCATGAAATTGTTCAAGCTCTTCTTTTGAAAACGTAAACGTTTTAGACTCTACGTCTTTGTTACTAATCGACATGATAACATCCTGTTTTTTTTTGAAATAAATAGTTATGAAAACATATAAAAGTCGGCGAACTGTCTATTACTTAACCGTTTTCTCTCCAATTTCATTGTTACGAAGTTTCCGTACGGAATTTACTAGACATGTTATTTCCTTCCTAAGCTCTTAATGAATTTTGTGATTATTTTTGCTTTTTAGTTAAATAATTTGAAAGCTGTTCTAAAGAGATTAGAAGGGTAGTAAATCCGTAAAAAAATTTGTTTATTTCTTAAAATAGTTAGTCATTGTACGTAAATTTATCAAAAGGACAGGAACCATTAAGTATATTAACTTGTTATTAATTATCTTACTTACTAGTCACTTTGTTCAGGCACAAGTGGAAATGGGTATTGACAAAACGCTTAAATTTGACGAGATAGATTACTGCCCTTTTACTTGTAATCCAGACAAAGAAAACGGAAAAGAAGGCATTATGATTGATGTGCTCAAGTTGAGTTTTGAGCCATTAGGTTATCATGTTTCTTTTGATATTATGCCTTATTCAAGAGCCGTTAATGAAGTGAAATCCGGTAGATATCATGGTATAGCCATTGTCATTAATCAACACGTCCTCTATCTTATATATCCTGAAGTACACACCATAAAAAAGAACCTTGCCATGGTCGCACCTTATGGGTTTGATTTTAGCAATACAACTATTGAATCCATTAAAGCCAATAAATTAGTGGTTGTTCAGGATTATAAATATGATAACAAAAACCCTACTATTGATGATTATATAGCCAAAAACAAGCTAAATAAAAACAAAACAATCTTCTTAACAGGCAATGATACAGTTGAACGGGCCCTTAAGTTACTTGTCAATAACAGGGCAGATGTAATCATTAAAAACCGGTTAACTGCAGAATATTATGTTGCTAAATTAAAACTTCAGAACAAAATAGGTTTTTCTTATGTTGACTAAATAATCATAAAATATTATTTAGCCCTTTTACCTCAGCTAAATGATGCTAGATACCTTTCTATACAGCTATCATCTACTATAAAGAACTTATATATAGCAGGGGATATTTAAAAAAATTCACTAAATACGGGCTTAGATCCGCTACCTTATAGATAGGCACTTCAACTAATAATACATTTGCATTAATTAGTTAACCTCAATTTGGGAATAAATGTATAAGAAATAAACTAACTATCAGCGCTTCTACGAGGTCTTTCGACCAATTAAAAAACGAAAAAAAAGGAAAGTGTATGATTAAACCAAATGAAGTTTACTGCGATGTTATGTATTAAAAATACAGTTCATGTAGCTGGGTGCCCGACCCTTCATAAATTGCTTAAAGGCTTCGGTAGCTGGGCTGAGTATCTTATTGCTCAAATGTAATACATACCAATCACACATAATAGGCATTTCATTTAAATCTAATACCGACAGTAATTTAATAGAGCTTTCCAAATGGATGGTATGCGCCGAAATAATTGCTAATCCCATGCCCGCCATCACTCCCTGTTTAAGAGATTCATTATTTGTGAATTCATATAACTTGGGTGGAACAAGATTATTTTCAATAAAGTAAGTATCTAGCAACAAGCGAGTACCAGAACCATTTTCTCGTACTAAAAAAGCCTCACCCTTTAGTTGTTCTGCTGTGATCGCAGATTGTTTAGCTAAATAGTGAGACTTTGCAGCAATAACCACATAAGGATGTTGATAAAACTGTTCCGCATTAACCGAAATTTGTCTGGGCGGACGGCCCATAATCGCCAGATCTATTTCATTGCTTTCCAACTTGGTGGAAATATCGCGCCGATTGGCGATAGTAACTTCTAGCTCAATTTCAGGATAATGCTTATTAAATTCCATAATTAACCGAGGTGAAAAATATTGCGATGTGGTGACCATTCCAAGCTTAACTAGACCATGTCGTGCTCCTTTAATCGCATCTAACTCCTCACTCGCTTCACGTAAGGTTTGGCTAATTTGACGCACATAGGGCAACAAAGTTTTACCGGCAGAAGTTAGTTTCAATTCTCTACCATCCTTTACAAACAGGTCAACTTCAACCATTTCTGAAAAACGTTTCATTTGCATCGAAATCGCCGGTTGCGTGAGATGTAATTGACTCGCCGCACGAGCATAACTTTCATGCTCGGCAGCAATCATAAAAATTTGTAACTGTCGAAGTGTGGCGTTGCGTAATGCTTCTTTCATCCTAATGGTCACTTATTGCTATAAATGTTTTCAATGCTCCAGCTTAACACTTAAGCAATAATGATGTATATCTACTTTGAATTAATTATATTTTATCTTTGATTTTTGTCTTTAGAATAAACAGAAAAGCCATTGTTGCCTTACGCGCATTAAAGCACTGTATTTAATCAATTAAATTTATTTTGAATATGGTGGTCACTTCTATCTGTAAGGTGCAGCTGAACCCACAAAACTTAAGTAATCGTTATCTATAATCACTTGAATATAAATGTTATTTACATGAGAATGCGCTTGCCTATGTGATATCGGTCAATAAACGTACGGAGATACGGCAAACTTACAACTTAAAACTATAGAGTAAATTAATGACAACAATCAACAACAAACAGTCAACCATTGTTATCGGTGTTATCGGTGCAGATTGCCATGCAGTGGGAAATAAAATCATGGCCAATATTTTAGGGCGTTTAGGTTTCAACGTCATCAACCTTGGTGTCATGGTAAGTCAGGACGAATACATTGATGCCGCAATAGAACACAACGCCCAAGCAATTCTTGTGTCATCTATTTATGGACATGGTGAAATTGACTGTAATGGTTTGCGTCAACGCTGCGAAGAGCGTGGTCTCGACGACATTATTTTATATGTTGGTGGTAACTTAGTGATCGGTAAACAAAACTTTGCCGATATCAGAAGCTTATTCCTCGATATGGGTTATGACCGCGTATTTACCCCAAATGACGATTTAAACGAAGTTTCCGATCTTCTAATCATGGATATTGAAAACCAATCCGAACAAAGAAACCTAAACGTGGTTGCATAATCGGGAAACGGCTTTGATACCGGCTTAAGATTTGAGCCAAATTTTTATTTAACAAAATAGAAATAATCAGAACTCAATTACTCATAACTAAAGAATGAATATTGTGGAAATTTTCAATAAAAAATTAGATAAAAAAGCACTGATGCAAGAGCGTGAACAGGTATTACAAGGTTGGCCAACAGGTAAAAACGTGGACTTGAAAGAAGCCATGGTCTATCAAGGTAATATTCCCGAAAGTAAACGCTTTTCATCGGCGCTAGCCAGAGCCGATGAGAACCATAAAACATTGTTGCAACCCCGTGCAGGTGTCGCCTTATTAAGTGAACAAATTACTTTATTACAACACCTGCAAAACTCCTGTGATTTATTGCCAACAACCATTGATGCCTATACTCGCTTAAATCGCTATGAAGAAGCCCAAGTTGGCATAGATAAATCACGCGAAGCGGGCATATCATTACTCAATGGTTTTCCTGCAGTTAATAAAGGTGTAAAAGCCTGTCGTGAACTGGTTGAGTCGGTTAACAAACCGATCGAAGTTCGCCATGGAACGCCTGATGCAAGATTACTGACTGAAATTACAATGGCTGCGGGATTTACCAGTAATGAAGGTGGTGGTATCTCTTATAACATTCCTTATTCAAAGCGGGTTCCTTTAGAAAAGTCGATTCGTGATTGGCAATATTGCGACCGTATTGTTGGATTATATGCCGAAGAAGGAATTATTATTAACCGTGAACCATTCGGTCCGTTGACTGGTACGCTAGTGCCACCTTTTATTTCCCATTGCGTTGCTATCACCGAAGGGTTATTGGCACTAGAGCAAGGAGTCAAATGTGTCACCCTGGGATATGGTCAAGCAGGTAATTTAAATCAAGATATTGCAGCTATTCATTCATTGCGGGAATTGGGTCACCAGTATTTTCAAGCCGCGGGTTTTGACGATTATAAGCTGAGTACTGTATTTCATCAGTGGATGGGAGGTTTTCCTACGAATGAAGCACAAGCATACTCCGTGATCGCATTAGGTGCCACTGCCGCTGGTTTGGCTGGGGCAACCAAAGTCATTGTTAAAACTCCACATGAAGCTGCGGGTGTACCAACCAAGGAAGCAAACAAACAAGGGCTTGAAGCAACAAGACAAATCATCAACATGGTTAGCGATCAAAAAATGGTTGTTGGTTCTGCTTTATCACAAGAAATAGAGTTGATTAAAGCTGAAGTACACGCTGTTATGACTAAAGTCTTCGAACTAGGACAAGGGGACATTGCGCGAGGCGCTGTACTGGCATTTAAAAGCGGTGTTATAGATATTCCTTTTGCGCCAGCCGATGCCAATTCCGGTATTTTAATGCCGGTTAGAGACAACAATGGTGCGGTGAGAATATTAGAGGCAGGTGCAACGCCAATACCCGATGACGTACTTGCGCTACACAAAGAAAAGCTTGATGAACGTGCCAAAGTAGAAGGCCGAGATGTTTCATTTCAAATGGTGATTGATGATGTTAATGCCATTTCACATGGAAAGCTTGTCGGTCGGCCAAAAGAAGCAAACTTGCGCGCTCTTTAATCCACTATCACTTTATATTAAACGAGTAAAATAATGAAAATTATTGACGTTCTTTTTGTCGCAGCAAACTCTGCATTTTATTTTGATGACCAACAAGCAATTAAAGAAGGCGCTCAACAAAGTGGCTTTCTCTATCAAGGTCAGCCGAAAACCGACGGTTTTAGCACCATTCGTCAGCCAGGTGAATGTATTTCCATTTTATTGATGCTAGAAAATAATCAAACGGCAAAAGGTGATTGTGTCGCAGTGCAATATTCTGGTGCTGGAGGTCGCGACCCTTTGTTTACGGCCAAACAATTTATCCCTTTTCTTGAAAGCGAAATAAAGCCTCGTCTGATGGGTCTTGATGTTTTTAGGTTTATTGAAAACTCACGTTTTTTTGATAAACTAATGATAAATAATAAAGCGTTGCATACAGCAATACGTTATGGCCTATCGCAGGCATTACTCGATGCAACAGCAATCGCTAACGGCAATTTAAAGACGCAGATCATATGTCATGAATATGACTTACCTGTGATTGCTCAAGGGGTGCCAATTTTTGGTCAAAGTGGTGATGACAGATATAATTCGGCAGATAAAATGATCCTCAAGCAAGTTGATGCATTGCCTCATGGCCTAATCAATAATGTAGGTGAAAAACTTGGTCAATTAGGCGAAAAGTTAGCTGACTATGTATTTTGGCTGCGTGAGCGCATTTTAACAGCCCGAGTGAGTGATGATTATCGCCCCGATATTCATATAGATGTTTATGGCACTATTGGCCTTATTTTCGAGAATAACTACCAAGCCATAGCCGAATATATAGAAAAGTTGCAGCAATTAGCACAACCTTTTCAATTGTATATAGAAGGGCCTATTGATGTGGGTAGTCGAACTGCACAAATAGATGCGCTAGCACAAATCAAAGAAGCATTGGCAGCAATGAAATCATCCGCGAAAATTGTCGCCGATGAATGGTGTAATACCTATGATGATATTGTTGCTTTTACCGATGCTAATTGCTGCCATATGGTGCAAATAAAAACCCCAGACTTAGGTGCACTACACAATACTGTTGAAGCCGTTTTATATTGCCAACAAAACGGCGTAGAAGCTTATCAAGGAGGTACCTGCAATGAGACAGATGTTTCGGCGAAAACCTGTGTTCACCTTGCCCTAGCAACCCGTCCACAGCGACTGTTGGCGAAGCCAGGGATGGGATTTGATGAAGGTTTGATGATCGTAAAAAATGAAATGATGCGTAGTGTTAAACAACTTGAGTGCTTGCAAACATTAACGATGCAAAATAACAAGCTAGCTCACCAATCATTGGAGATTAACTCATGACAATACAAGCGAAACCTTTTGACGGCCTATTGGTTGTCTCCATCGAACAGGCAGTTGCTGCGCCTTTATGTGCCTGTCATCTTGCTGAAGGTGGGGCACGTGTGATTAAAATTGAACGTAAAGAAGGTGATTTTGCCCGTAATTACGACAATGTCGTTGGAGGTGAGTCTGCCTATTTTGTTTGGGCAAACCATGGTAAAGAATCACTGGTGATGAATTTTAAAGAAACAAACGACGCCCTGTTATTACACAACCTATTGGTAAAAGCCGATGTTTTTATCCAAAACTTGGCGCCTGGAGCCTGTGATCGCGCTGGTTTTGGTTCAGCCTCATTACGTGAAAAATACCCACAACTTATTACCTGCGATATAAGCGGCTACGGTGATGAAGGTGCTTATCGCGATATGAAAGCCTACGACTTTCTCGTGCAATGCGAAAGTGGTCTAGTGTCAATCAATGGCTCGCCAAAAGGCTATGGCCGTATTGGTGTTTCGGTTTGTGATATTGGCGCAGGTATGAATGCAATTATCGGTATTCAGAATGCATTATTAGTACGCGCTCAAACCGGTAAAGGTTCGGGTATTCAAGTATCACTATTTGATACAGCAGCCGACTGGATGCAAGTGCCGTACTTACATGCCCAATATGCTGATAAAGCACCAGAGCGCGTCGGATTGCATCATCCTTCTATTGCACCTTATGGTGGTTATACCACTATGGATAATGAAATTTTGGCGGTATCAATTCAAAATGATCGCGAGTGGCTAAATTTTTGTAGAGATGTTTTGAAACAAGAAGCGCTCATCAGCGATCCTCGTTTTAATAATATGGCAAACCGGGTCAGTAATCGTAAAGCGCTCAATGTCATCATTGATGAATTGTTCTCAGTCAAAGCCCGCGCTGAACTTGAAGTCATATTAAAGCGGGCGACCATCGCCTATGGCGCAGTTAATTCAGTTGAGTCCTTTGCCAAGCATCCACAGCTACGCAAAAAATCAGTAACACTGCAAGATGGTTCTAAAGCGCATATTATTGACTCACCAATCAGACATTCAATTACGCCCGAAGAACATAGCTTTGGCTCTATACCAGCACTGGGCCAACATTCGGCAGCGATACGAGATGAATTTACAAAAATATAAGTTATTAGCATAACTTCAACTTTTATTGGTTGTTCTGCTCAAAAGCGTAATTTATTGAGCAGCTCACATATAGGTACAAAACGATGACCCGTGATTCAAAAAATAGCTTAGTTAATTGGCGCTCATTATTATTTATTCCAGCTGATAAGAAAAAATTTATTGACTCAGCCGCTACTCGTGGTGCTGATGCAATAATTTTGGATTTGGAAGACAGTATTCCACAATCGGCAAAGCCTGCTGCTAGAGCACAATTGTCAAAACATATAGTCACTTTGCACAATCAATCACTCGATGTAGTCGTACGTATTAATTACGATTTAATCAATGCTGTGGCTGATTTAGATGTTGCCGTGAGCACATTTACTGCCGCGATTATGGTACCAAAAGTTATGGGCGCTAATCATTTGCGTTTGCTTGACGATAGCATCACCCTCTTGGAACAGCAGCGTGGCATCTGTACTGGCACAATCAAACTTATCGCGCTGATTGAAAGTATCGAAGGCTTAGAAAATGCCAAGTCGATTGCAATGGCAACACCAAGGTTAATGGGGTTGGCGTTAGGTACTGAAGACTTATCGCTTGATGGTGGTTTTGAACCGACCCCTGAAAACCTTTTCTTTCCCGCTCAGAAGATTGTTTATGCCGCACGTCTTGCTAATATTTCAGTTTTTGGTTTTCCGGCAAGTATTGCCGACTTTTCAGATATTAAGCAGTTTACCGTACGTCAAGTTAAAGCCAAGTCCATGGGTTTTAATGGCGCACTGTGTATTCATCCAACTCAAGTTAGACCAATAAATGAAGCGCACACACCAACAGAAGATGAAATAGTTTTAGCAAATAAAATTGTGGCAGCATACAAACAAGCATTAGAGGAACATAGCGGTGTTGTACAGATCGATGGAAAAATGATTGACTTGCCAGTGGTTGAGCGCGCTCAGAGAACATTAGCTTCACCGTTTCATATCAATAATAAACAATAACAGATCCTTTTTAATAGACATCCTTGTCTATTAATCTCTTGTAATCCCTAGTAAAAACTATTCTCTAACTTTAATTTGCTTATAGCGCCTCTTGTTAGACCAATCTTCTTTGCTATTGCATAGTCAGACGGTAGATTATACCTAGCTTTCAGCATATCGAGTAGTTCAGTAGTTTTATACATTATCTACATTTCTCCTCATGTATCATTGTAGTCGACGTACACGGACAGTCAACGTGAACCGCCAGTATGCGACATGGTGGGGCTTTATTAAAGAAGACCGTAAAAGTTTGTCTGACTATGAGTTGGAAGCTGTTCAAAAAAAGGGCAAGTTTCTAGCCAAATCACTACTAAAAACACTGGTTTTTTAAATTATATTAACCCTATTCAGGGTGATAGTGAAATCTCTATTTCTTTAGAATTACCTTATCAATCATCTAAGATTTACATGAACGGGTATCAGTCTGTTTTTATAGCTAGAGCCAATAAAAATATTGAATACAAAGAATATATTTTTACGCTTTTTTCTGGTGAGGATGAAATCAGTATCAACAGTGATGATTTGAAGTATTTTGGTATTTCAGTTGAATTTATTAATCAATGTACTGTTAAACTTAAAAATGGTGATTTAAGTCGCTTAGTGTATTGCTCACCGAAGATAATAAATAAATCTGTTGCTCAACATGAACGTCAATTAGACGTTATTTAACGAGCGTTTGATAATATTAGGCTATTAATTCTTACCATATTTGTATAAATGGTCTAATTTTCTCGTATTAATTAAAAATATCAGTTACACCCAAACTTTTGCGACAACAACTCAAAATATAGAAAATAAAGGTTTGAAATCTATAAGATTTACTATAGATTATTAGATAACTAAGTAGATAAACTTACTAAGGCATCTACATAATATACTATTAAGAATTTCTCATATAATGGAGTATCAATTGAAGAATAAACAATATGGATTTAGGAATCTTTTTTCGAGTTATTTTTGGTTAGGACTTGTTTTAGTTCTCATGGCCGTAATTTTAGATTTACAATTCAAAGGTATGCCCTTTTGGGTTTCAGTTATGACTGGACTAATAGAGTCTATAGGTATCGCAATACTTGTTGCATCAATTTTCACCTATGCTTCAGGCACTTCAGAGTTTATCAATAAAATTCAAAATTTATTACAAGATATTGTTGTAAGTCGTAATTTCTTAGGGAATATTGACTCAGATAGTAAAAGAGAGGCGTTAAGTGCGTTAATCAAACCGTCATACGAAGAGAAAAGAGTTTATTCAAATATAGAAGATTATTTGAATACTTACATAACTCAAACCATGGATATAACTAATAAGTGTGTCAGAAGTAATTATAATGTTCATGCTCGTGCTTATCTAAATAAAGAGCATAATATTGTTTGCGTTGATTCTGATATATCTTACCGGTTATACCCTACGAAAGATGGATACAGTGATATCAAAGTTGGATTTTTAGCTTCTGAAACACTTTCAAAATATAATAAGGTAATAGTAAACACACCCCATGGTGAACGTGAGGTTTTTGATGAACTTGATTATAAAATTGTCGACATAGATGTAGGGCAGGCGAGGATTGCAACTATAGACCTGTCAAAGCATGCGAAAAACTGCTCTCATTTAGATGTTTCCCTCAATTTAACTGAATCTGGATTTGATCATTGGATTATGCTTTCTTTTGGAGCATTGATGCCAACTGATGGATTTAAACATACAATGCAATGTGTTGATGGATTGAAAATTAATAGTTTTCACACCTTTGTTCATGGTGCTAAATTCTATACTGATCGACCATCGGATATAGAAATGACAACCTCATGTAATGAGTGGGTAAATGAAGGTACAGGTCTTTCAATTTTAATTTCTCTTCCGCACAAAATACCTAATAAATTAATCAACCAGAGCTAAAAAGCTTCCTTGGTTTTGCTTCGCTACAGATTATAGCAAAGAAATCAGTATCTCAATTTTGCCTACGATATGGCGAAAATTCATTTTTCAATGCGAAGCATACAGCGAAGCGGTAATCATGTAGATTTTATGCTTGTTGATTCGTGCGTTCGAGCGCTCAGTCTATCAAAAAACAAAACTGCTTCCGCGTCCCTGCTAAACTATGTCTTTCCATCAAAAAACTGCAAATATGCAGTTTTTCTATCTTGTTTTTTGAGCGATTGCAGACAACGAGGGCGAAGCCTGAGTAACGAGGAGGAGGAAGAGCGAAACCCCTCGTCATGTATTACGGGGGTATATTCCACCAAACAATGCAGCCTAGCGCCAAGTTCTTCTTTCTTAGTTGTTTTCAAACGCGCTTGCGTGGTGCTTTATTTGATAATTATTGAAACGTAATCTACAGTCATATAACTACTTATCAAGGAAGATGATTATGAGTATTGAAGATATTGAACGTCTAAACTCGCTTTCAAAAAATGCAATAAAAGATATTGCAACATATAAAGAACTTAATGAATTGAAGCAGCTGTTAACCCTTTGGAATGAATCAATAGGATATAATCTTCTGCGATGTTTATATCCGTCTAATTCAGTAGGTCAATTATTTTAATTTTTTTCCTCTACCTTATTTGTCGATGCTTGGTGCCCACAACTGACATAAGGTAATAAGTTTTTCGATATACTAACTGATACATCATTTTTCATGTTTCTGAGAATTTCAGCGACACACATCGACCAGCTAACCAATATTTAGTCATTGTAATCACATGTCATTTAAAAAAAAACAATTACTTTTAATATAATTATAAATAATATCAATACCATATACACTGTAATGCTGTGTCATGTTTTTTTGGGTGGGAGTAGGTATAGTTATATTTTGATGGTAGTTCACATGGTTTCTTCGGTGAACTAAGCGGAAGTTTCGCCCTAGTAAGGAACTATACTTTTTCTAATGTTTAATTTTAAAGTCCCGTTTTTCAATGGACAATTACAAAACCAAACAACCCTAACCTATTGATTATATGACAGCAAAAAGGAAAAGTTTAATTATCAAACAATCATTCAGTCGGAAATCAACCTTCACACAAGAAGATTTTTCCTCGTATAATCAGTTGTTATATGCTCTGGTGCTTTATTACAGCATGGCACATAAATTAAATTATCATTGATAAGGGAAATCAAAACAAATGTCATCATTAAACTTTTTTTATAGTTATTGTCATCAAGATAAGGAACATCGTCATAATTTAGAAAAGCATTTATCAATGTTAGTTAGAAATGGAATTATTAATCAATGGTATGACGGGAAAATTACAGCAGGTAGCCCGTGGGAATCTAAAATTCTTGAAAATCTCGAAGTTGCAGATATTGTGGTGTTTTTGGTGACTACAAATTGGCTTAATTCAGGAGCTTGTATTGAGGAGTGGGAACAAGCTAAATTATACTCGCTGAGCCAACCAAACAAACGTTTAATACCTATTGTTGCAAGTGAATGTGCTTGGATGGATTTTGATGATATGAAAACAAAGCTTGTATTACCTTCTGATGGAAAACCTGTTACGCATTGGAAACCAATGGACTCTGCTTGGTCTAATATCTATGAAGGAATTAAGGCTGCTGCTATGGAAGTAAAAAAAAACTTCACAATAAAGCCAAAATTTGAAGGTGAATTACAAAGTATAGAGTTTTGTTCAACTAGCTCAGAGGATATATTCCTAGAAGACGTATTTGTATTTCCCAATTTGACAACATACTCTGATGATACAAATGGGATTGAGTTAGTAGTTGATACACTTGATGAGTTAAGGCTAAACCCTCTACAATTTGTTATTGGAGAAAACCAATCAGGGAAAACAAAACTTTGTTCATGGATTTACCTTCAACTCAATAAAAAGAGAATTCCGTGCATATATATAGATCTTGCTCAAATTGGAAATAGTAAAGATAAAAAGAAAATATTAAAGGATCATTTTACAAATCAACTGACTGGTGATTTTGATTTCTGGCTGTCATTACCTGATAAGTCTATAGTGTTTGACAACTTGACTAAAGAAAATAAAAGTATAGCTCTGATTGAATTTGTAGAGGATTATTTTTCTAACATTCTAATTTTTTCTAGTACGGATGTTTATCGCTCTTATTATATTGATGATGATAGGTTTGTTAATTATAAGGAAGTAAATATAAGACCGTTTTGTCATAGCAAGCAAGAGGTGTTAATTAAGAACTGGTTGAATATTAAGAGCAGTGGAGATGATATTGATCATAACTTAATTGATTCTATAGAAACGAATATTAACGCGATAATAATAGACAATAAAGTCTTACCAAGATTTCCATTTTTTATATTATCTATTCTTCAAACGTATGAAAGTTTTATGCCTGAGAATTTAAAAATAACGGCATATGGGCATTGCTATCATGCATTAATTCTTGCACGTCTTATTAAATCAGGTATAAATCAGGAGGATAGTGCTCTTGAATCAGCATTTACATTTTGTTCCAATTTGGCATACAAAATATTCGAAGCAGAAAATGGATTGTTTTTAACTGAGAAAGAGTTTAATGAATTTAAAGTAGAATATTCCTCTGAATATATAATAAAAAATGCAATTTTTAATCGTCTTTTTAGTGAGTATGGATTGCTAACAAATAACTCTGGAAAAATAGAGTTCGCAATATCCTATTCTTATTATTTCTTTCTTGGTAAGTATTTAACTGATAATTATGCAGACCATAAAGAAGATATATCAGCCATGGTAGAGTCCAGCTTTGCTAGGCACAATTCGTTAACTCTTATTTTTACTATTCACCACGCTAACGACATTAGTATTATTGATGAGATATTAGCACATACAATGTGCGCAATAGATGATATAACACCTGCGAAATTAACGAAGGAAGAAACATCTATATTTAATGAATTACTTCTTAACGTAATCCCTGAAAAACTTGAGAGCAGTTGTGAGGTAGAATTAGAGAGAACAAAAGAGCGTGAACTAAGAACAAAGCATGAACAAGATATAAGTTCTAGTGATGAAAATATAGAACGATTAGCTTCAAAAAATGAAATGCTAAATCAAGTATTTCAATGCAATAAAAATATAGAAATATTAAGTCAAATCCTTAAAAATAAGACTGGAAGTTTAAAGAAATCAAAAATAGCTGAGATCGTAGAAATAATTTGTGATGCAGGATTAAGGTTGGCATCCATAATGTTAGGAGATGATAGAGAAATAAAGGCTTGTGTTAAATTTGTTTATGAACAATATAAAAAGTCTGAGAATTATGACAACTCAAAAACAGACTCTTTTCACCTTAATGAAATACATAAAATGGTAACTTTCAGAGGAATGGTTTGGGTTCTTAGTTCTGTAGAAAAGTCTGTAAAAGCTATCAATAAGCCAGAGTTAAGGGAGATTATTACAGATCTTGTAAGTGAAAAAGATTCGCCCGCGTACCATTTGATTAAATATTTCTATATTCTTGATACTAGCAGCAAATTCGATGAGAATTTAAAGTTAGAGCTTGAATTTATGATTAAAGAGTATACTCGTGACAAATCAATATTCCTAAATAGAATAGTATCTATAAGAACACAGCATTATGAAAAAACACATAGAATTAAAGAAAAATATCGACAGTCTATTTTTTCATTGCTAAATATAAAGCATAAAAAAGTAGATGTGAAACTAGATGCATTAAATCTTTAGCACGTAAATAGTACGCATATATCGTAAGCGTCTAGCAAAGAGCATCTAAACAATAAGTCGTGATCAAGTTAAGTTACTTCAAACAATTATTTGAAGTAACTTATGAGAATATTTCGAAACCAAGAACAATGGCAAGTTATTATTGAGAAGCAACAAGCTAGTGGCTTAACCATCATTGATTACTGTCGTGAACATCAATTATCAACTTCTAGCTTTTATGCCGTTCGTAAAAAATTAGAGAGCACCCCAAGCAATTTTATTCGCGCTAAAGTTACCCAGCAAGTTGAGTTAATAGCATCCCACCAACCCATCGAGCTGTCTTTAGGAGCTGCAAAGTTATCTTTCCCTTCACATATTTCTGCAACATATATTGGTCAAGTAATGCGAGAGCTAGCTTGATGAAGATGTTTGTTACGCCACCTGAAGTCTTTTTACATCGAGATGTTGTCGATTTTCGTAAATCGATAAATGGTTTGGTTGGCATTGTTGAAGGTGAACTTGAACATGACGCTTATACTGGCGCATTGTTCGTCTTTTGTAACAAAGCCAGAGATAAGCTTAAAATTCTCTATTGGGATAAAACAGGCTTTGCGCTGTGGTATAAGCGGCTGGAAAAACAGAAATTCAAATGGCCGAGTAAAGTATCAGACCAAGTATTTGAATTAACAGAGCAACAATTGGCTTGGTTACTCTCGGGTTATGATGTTGTTGGTCATGCTCCATTACACTATGAATCGGTGATTTAATTTGATCACATTGACTATCAAAAGGTAGTCAACGATCGTGTACGCAAGCCTTTATATTATTTGATGTACAAAGCAGATAGCCAATGTAAAAGTTGCTAAACTGTGAGCATGAAAATAGATGCTAACTCATTGCCAAACGACCCAGAGCAACTCAAAAAAATGTTACTTGAGTTGCAGCAAGCTATGGCAGAAAAAGATAAAGAGTTAGCTAAACAAAATGAAATAATTCATGGCCTGCTTGAGCGCTATGAAATTGCTAGACGTAAAGCGTTCGGTAAAAGCTCAGAGAAAAATCCTGGCGAAGGTGAAATCTTCAATGAGGCCGAAGAAACCTTAGATGAAGCAGATAAAGTGCTCTTAGCTGAGGTTGATAGCAAGAAAGCACCAGCCATTAAAAACAAGCAAAAACGAAAACCGCTTCCCAAAGACTTACCGCGTAAAGTTGTGACAATAGATTTACCTGTTGATGAGCAAATCTGTGATTGCTGTCAAAGCAGCTTACATAAAATCGGTGAGTCTCGTAGTGAAAAGCTTGAGTTTGTACCTGCACACATCAAGGTTATTGAAACCGTTCGTCCCAAGTACGCCTGTAAACAGTGTGAGAAAACAGGTATCGCCAATCACATTAAAACACCGCCCATGCCCTCAACACCAATTCCTAAAGGGATTGCCACAGCAAGCTTACTTAGTCAGCTCATCACGGCCAAATACCAATATGGCTTACCACTTTATCGACAAGAAAGTCTGTTTAACGACTATGGCATAAGCTTAAGTCGTCAAACGATGTCAGACTGGTTAATACGGTGCAGTGAGTTACTAATGCCTCTGTATGTTGTCTTAAAAAACGAGTTACTTGCGCAAGCAGTTATCCATGCTGACGAAACCCCATTAAAGGTTATTCGAGAAGAAAAGACTACAAGCTATATGTGGGTTTATTGCTGTGGTGAGGATAAGCTTAATAACAATAAGACAAAAAATATCGTCTTGTATGATTATCACAACAGCCGAGCAGCACAATGTCCCATCACGTTTCTTGACGGTTATAGCAATTATTTACAAGTTGATGGTTATGCTGCGTATGGAAAGACAAATGCTATCTTAGCCGGCTGTATGGCGCATGCGCGTCGTAAATTCATTGACGCAAAAACCGCGCAAGGTAAAAACAAAACAGGTAAAGCGGATGTGGTATTGAGCTTGATAGGTAAGCTCTACGGAATTGAATCAAATATCAAAACGAAAACTAGCGATGAAAAACACCAGGTACGGCAAGACAAGTCAAAACCAATACTCGATAAAATAAACGCATGGGTAACGAACAATAAAGAAAAAATACCGCCAAAAAGTAAACTAGGCGAAGCCTTAACTTATTGGTATAACCAAGCCCACAAACTCGAGACCTACCTTAAAGACGGCCGTATCAATATTGATAATAATCGTGCTGAGCGAGCAGTAAAGCCGTTTGTTATAGGTAGAAAAAACTGGCTGTTCTCAAACACATCGCGCGGAGCCAATGCTAGCGCGATACTCTACAGCTTTGTAGAAACCGCAAAAGCAAATGGTTTGCTAGTCGATAGCTATTTACAAACTTGCTTAAATGAACTGGCTCAAAAGCCAGAGAGCCTAGAGCACTTGCTGCCTTGGAATATTAAGCAAGGCTAGACGCATTTCCCCATACGCTTACTTTTAGTGAGTCGTTGTTAAAATTCTAATCTGAATTTGCATTTCAGCTTTAATACTTAACGTGTTATCTGTGGCAATAGCGCTCTATTACTATTACCACAATTAAGTTTTAAAAAGGTAATGACTCAGCTGCTCTGTCTTTAAATTTATCTAATCTTCTATCATATTTTTTTGTTGTATCAATTCGGGTATGCCCCATTAATTCTTGCACAATAAACAAATCTTCACCCTGCTCTAATAACTTTGTTGCATATGTTCTTCTTAAATCGTGTGGTGATATTTTTTCAATGTTGGCTTCTATGAACCTCTTTTTAAGTATTGTGTAATTATTGCCACCGGTTAATCTTTTTTCAATTAAATGTTTTTCGTCTTTTATTTTGTAAAATATATATTCAGTTTTTAAACTTTCAATATCTATCAAATCATTTATTATCACTTGTATCTTGTTGTTTATTTTGTTTTTTCTTTATTACCCTTGCCTATTATTTTTATTGTTCCGTTAGTTCTATCATAATTTTCTAATTTTAAATTAGCAGCTTCATCTCTTCTAAGCCCAGCCCCGTATGATATTACTATTATTGCTGTGTCTCTTTTTCCTATAATATTTGATTTTTTTTACACGTTTTTATCAATTTAACTATTTCAGATGTTTTAAGTGTTCTTCCTTTATTAATTCGGCTTCCGCTTATGTCTTTAATATCGTTTATCCATAAATACTTGTCAGTATTTATTATTTTACTTTTCCAAGCTTGTTTGGTTGCGCCTTTAACAGCTGATAAATAAGAATTTATTGTTGTTAGGGCTTTGTTTTCTTTTTTAAAAATTAAGAGTAAATCTAAAACTAATTCATAACTTAACATTGCCCAATTAAAGTCACGATAATGAATGTTTTTTGTTATTTTTTTGCAAATGACATTGAGTATTGATGACATTAAAATTTTGCTATTATTCGATTGAAGAGATTTGATATAGAGTTCAGCAGGGTTCGAAACGTTTTTATTGTGACCTTTTATAGAATTAATTAACATAACTCATTATTTTTTTGTTATATAACAGTCAATTCTATGACTCTAGATAAACAGAAAAAACAGTGCCTTTATGTTATGTTTCGTTCTTTAACGTCTATACTCTATGTTTTTGTTTTCTAAAAGTCCTTACTAGTGATTAAAAGAGTTCTTTTAATATTTTCTTTTTAGATAGGGCCTTGACCACAACTATGAGTTCTAAAATGTATATGAATGAAGAAAAATTTGAGCAGTCCGTTGAGCTATACAATATGATTTTGAGTGGCTTGATTACTCTAGCATTTGAGCAACAAGAAAAAACATTGGGAACTATTCTTCAAGTGAAACCTTGTTTCTAGGTAAATGGTTAAAAAGAGTAAAGAAGCAAAAGCTTTATCCAAAACGATTAGCAACTGAGATAAACAATCTATTAAATCTATATGCTTATAAAGGGAGAAATGCCAATTTATCATCTATATTTATTCGATTATTTAAAGAGTTCAAAATCATAAAAAAGGTTTCTTCAAAAAATAAAACTCCGGAAAAAACTCGGTTTGACACCGCAATGAATATTTTGGCAGAAAATGATTGGCATATTTCATTACCAATAAAGCAAGATCATAGCAAAAATAAAGAATATCGAGCGACAAATGCAAAGGAATTATTTACAAGTGAATTCTATTGGAAAGGAGCCTTTGATGATAGAGGAAAACTGTCCAAAGAGATGAGTATTTTTGTTGTATCACCTCCTCAGGATGTTATTGACTGTTTCTATTCACAAGGATTTATTTTAATCAAAGGACTATCATGCCCCGACATTTTAGGAGAGTATTACTATCAATATATATTATTCCCAGAGAATAAATGTACAGGTGAAGTAGCTATGCCCACCGAAATTTAAAATTAATATGACCTCAATTAGTTACCCACATCTGAACACTTCATGTTTTAAAGCACTTAATAAGTGACCCCCTCGAGTTAAAGTCAACTTACCGAACAAGTATCGTACTTAGAATTTCCAACTAAAATATGGTAAAAAATCCGAACCTGTTATTGGCAATAGTTTATTCTCAGGATGGTTGATTCCAAAGTGAGATTATTCTAATTTTTTTGCATATATACAAAATTTTTCGTACGAAGTATTTTGTATTGGACAATTTGGTTTTTGCAGTATATTAACCTGTAGAAACCAGTATTTAGCCGACACATTCGGTTTCCTTTAATCTAAAATGCACTGATAAATTCTACTGTGTGCATCTGGGTAGTACTAGGTAACTATTCAGCAATTTTGAGGGTATGTATATGCTTTTTAATGGTTCGATTATCACTGGCTGTCGAACTCGTCAGAAAATTCGTGAATTCTATCGTATTGATGAAAATACAGCGGTAGATTATCTTCTACCTTTAGCAGAAGTTAATGTTAGTGCCAGAAGTAGGGCGTGGGAAAGAGCTCGCCAAATGGTGTTGCAAATTCGTCAAGACCAATCAGGTAACGGCACGATAGATGCATTATTACAAGAGCATTCAATTTCAAGTGAGGAAGGCGTGGTATTAATGTGTTTGGCCGAAGCTTTGCTACGTGTGCCAGATAAACATTCTCAAGATGCCTTAATTCGTGACAAAATTCCTCAAGGTCAATGGAGTACTCATTTAGGTTGCAGTGATTCTCTTTTTGTAAATGCCTCATCGTGGGGGTTATTAATTACTGGCTCGATGGTGAATTATGCCGATAAGAGCAAAAAAGATAGTTTTGGATTACTGAAAAAAACTATTGGTCATTTAGGTGAGCCTGTTATTCGTAAGTCAATGAACTTTGCTATGAAAATCATGGGTAAACAGTTTGTGATGGGCGAAACTATCAAGGCAGCAACTGAGCGTGGCGGCAAAAAAGAACAGCAAGGTTATGTTTATTCCTACGATATGATTGGTGAAGGTGCGCGCACCATGGCTGATGCAGAACGTTATTTGAAAGCGTATCAAGACGCGATAGACACCATTGGCAAGGTTGCTCGTGCGTCGGGTAAAAACGATCCTCGTAAAGTACCTGGCATTTCAGTGAAACTTTCTGCTATTCATCCTCGTTACGAGTTTACAGACAAAGCACGCGTGATGACTGAAATAGTTCCAAAACTTAAAGCGTTATGTTTGCAAGCAAAAAGCTATAACATTGGTTTAATGGTCGATGCTGAAGAATCTGAGCGCTTAGATATTTCTCTTGATGTTCTTGAAGCGGTATTTAGTGACAATGACTTGGGTGGTTGGTATGGTTTTGGTATGACATTACAAGCTTATCAACCACGCGCTATTTTTGTTGTTGACTGGTTACATGATTTAACCTTACGTGTTGGGCGTAAAATGATGGTGCGTTTAGTTAAAGGTGCCTATTGGGATACTGAAATTAAAAATGCACAAAAAGATGGACATACACACTTCCCTGTATTTACACGTAAATCTTCTACTGATGTTTCTTACCACGCTTGTGCAAATAAACTATTAGAATATAGAGATACTATCTATCCTCAGTTTGCTACGCACAATGCCTATACAGCGGCGACAATTGTTGAACTTGCGGGTGATGATAAAGAAGGTTTTGAGTTTCAATGTTTGCATGGCATGGGTGATTCTTTGTATGATCAAATAGTTGTTGGTGAAAATATTCAATGTCGTATCTATGCCCCTGTGGGTCAACATGAAGATCTACTCGCTTATTTAGTACGCCGTTTACTAGAAAATGGTGCTAACTCTTCTTTTGTTAATGCCATTGCTGATGAGTCGAAACCAGTAGAATCATTACTTGAAGATCCTGTTGAAAGAACTAAAAGATTAAAAAATAAATACAATAAACAAATAACTAAGCCTATTGCGCTTTATCACCACGAAAAGCATTATAACGAAAATGGCGTAGGTCGTGACAACTCTAGAGGCTTGGATTTAACCGACATTAATGAAATTACCCCGTTAAAATCGTCATTAGATAACTGGTTTTCTGCTAACCAACTAAATGAGAGTGATGTACCAAAAGGTGCTAATGCTGTTAAAAACCCAGCAAACCATAGTGAAATTATTGGTTTTCAGCAACATCACAGCAAAGATGACATGTTGGCGATGATTGATACGGCGCAAACAACATTTGCTTTATGGTCAGAAACCCCAGTCGCTGAGCGCGCAGCGTTATTATGCCGTGTTGCTGATATTCTTGAAGATCATACGGAAGAGCTTATTGCTTTGTGTATCAAAGAGGCTGGTAAAGTCGCGCAAGACGGTATTGATGAAGTACGAGAAGCGGTTGATTTTTGTCGTTACTATGCCAACCGTGCTATTGAACTTGCAGAAGATGAGCGCTTAGAAGCCCGTGGTGTGGTGTTATGTATCATCCCTTGGAACTTTCCTTTAGCTATCTTTTTAGGACAAGTTGCTGCGGCCATTGCAACGGGTAATACGGTATTAGCAAAACCCGCTGGACAAACGGGGTTAATTGCGCTGAGAACTATAGAGTTGATGAAATCTGTTGGTTTACCTGATGGCGTTGTACAAGCCGTAATTGCACGTGGTAGCCAAGTGGGTATTGTTATTATTCCTGATGATCGTATTCAAACCGTTATGTTTACAGGCTCTACTGAAAAAGGCACTAGAATTTCACAAACCTTGGCTGAGCGTGGTGGCGATCAAGTGCCATTAATTGCTGAAACAGGTGGTCAAAACTGCATGGTAGTTGATTCTACAGCGTTACCTGAACAAGTGGTTGATGATGTTATTTCTTCAGGGTTTCAATCAGCAGGTCAACGTTGTTCAGCGGTTAGAGTGTTATTTTTACAAGAAGATATTGCTGATAATGTGATCACTATGCTCAAAGGTGCATTAGCAGAATTACATGTCGGTAACCCCGAATATTTAAGCACTGACGTGGGGCCTGTTATCGATCAAAAAGCACTCGATGCGCTTAATGCTCATAGTGACTATATGAAAACCAATGGTAAGTTATTGTACCAATGTGAGATCTCTGATGAAGTATCAGGTAATGAGCACTTCTTCTTTGCGCCACGACTTTATGAAATTAGTGATATTAGTGTCTTAAAGCAAGAAGTATTTGGTCCTTGTGTTCATATTGTTCGTTTTAAAGGTAATGAAATAGAAAAGGTTGTTGATGAAATTAATAGTACTGGTTTTGGTTTAACCATGGGTATTCATACTCGCATTGAACAGCGAGCTTTTGATTTAGCCAAGTTATCACGCGCAGGTAATGTATATATTAATCGAAATACGATTGGCGCTATTGTTGGTGTACAACCGTTTGGTGGTCGTGGTCTTTCAGGTACAGGTCCTAAAGCGGGCGGTCCAAATTACTTAACGCGTTTAGTAAAAGAAAAAGCAACGCCTGATGCCAAGCAATTTAACTTGTCGCCTTTGCAAGTAGATGCCTTAGCTGGTGATAAAAAATCTGACAAAGAAGCTGTTCTCTTTATGGATAAAGCGGATGCAACAGAGAAAAAATGGCGTTTAACTGAATTAAACACTCGTATTTCTTGTGTTCGTCATTTGTTAACAAAAATTGCCCATGTTGGTATTGTTAACGATTTAAACTACACCTTAACGGCGGCTCGTTCACAATTAATGAGTATTGAAAAACGTTTAAAAAATCCAGAAGTGCTACCAGGACCAACAGGTGAATCTAATATTCTCTATTTAGAAAACCGTGGTAATATTATTTGTTTTGCTGATGAAAAAGTAAGTTTTCATTTTTGGGTGCTCTCTATTGTAACGGCATTAGCCACGGGCAATACCGTTATTACGGTTGTTTCAGACTTATATTATGATGAAGCGCTAGCCTTTAGAGATAAATTTATTTCGACAGGCGCAGAGAAAGGTGTTTTTCAAGTCGCTAGGTTATGTCATTTATCAACGATGTTGGCACATCCTGCGTTATCAGGTGTTGTTGTTGATAGTCATTGCAATAGTAAACATTATATTAGTGATAAGTTAGCACAACGCCAAGGCGCAATATTGCCAGTGATCAGCTCAGAATACTTTGATCATTTAATTCAGCGTTTACTGACAGAAAAAACGGTTAGTATTGATACTACCGCTTCAGGTGGTAACACGTCACTGATGATGTTAGTAGAAGAAGATTAGCTGTTCGTTCAGCGTTCAATGAACATATAGTGAAAGCGGGCATCATAGGATGTTCGCTTTATTAGTGGCTACAATGGCACTATTTACTAAAAATCTTGTGTGTTCTATGATCAAGCTTTTGTAGAAAGACTAGCTTAATTTGAGCATAACTTTACCAAATATCATATTGATAAATATTTCATTTGGTAATCAAACTCCACATATTTTTTATAATCATAGCAAATTTTTCGGTTAGGTGTGTAAAATGAGTAAAAGCAAAAATTGTAAAGGTAACTTGTTAGCTGAATTTAAATTATTGTTAAACAAAGGTAGATTTAGCACACAATTACAACTCGCCACAGCTTTGGAAAATAGTGGTTTTAATGATATATCTCAGACTAAAGTATCTCGGCTAATAAAAAAAACAGGAGCTGTTAAAGTTAGGGGGAACCGTAAACCACCTTTTTACCAAATACCTGAAAATTCTTGTTTTAATACTGAGAAGAGTATTTCTTCAGTAGTAACAGGTATTAGCCATAACAATACTCAAGTGGTAATTAAAACGGTCAGAGGAGGCGCTTTAATTATATCGCAGATGATTGAATCACAAAGTAATGAGCTGGGGGTTTTAGGGTGTTTAGCTAGTGAAAGTACCATATTGATCATTCCAATAGATACAAACAATTTAGACGACCTTATTCATACATTAATAAGATATTTAAATTAAACGGTATAAATATGAAAAATAGCGAGTAGCGGCCCCTCTAAATATGCCTATTTATAAGTGAACAATACCTAGCAATAATTTTCTTGTCGGGAAAACTATTGCTGAAATTCCAGCAGGGGGCATCAAATTCCCTTAGTAGCATTCGAAAATCCACACTGTATTTTTAATGTCGGTTTTGCATCATAGAATTTATAGTCTATAGCGCAAACGCCCCCTGAGCGCCATAAAATTTCAATTTATCACCTATATTTATACAACGGATTCTTTGAAAAAAAAGAAATTCTAATCATTAAGTTCACGAAGTGATCATTTTTTAAATTTAGCCGTTTTAGACTAACCCATTCAAACATAAGGGCGCATCTTGTATAGACAAACAACATTTCCTATTCAATAAAAAAATCAAAGAGCATAAAATAAGATAATCAATAACAAAATGAGATTAAATAGAATGTATATCCAAACGGTACAGTCCTACAAAACAACTGAATCAGCTTAAATTAACCAGATAGTGATACTTATCAGAACGACAGCGGGTAATACGATATTCGATTAATTCACCATTGAGGGTTCTAGCTAAACGAGTGAAAAGTAATAAAGGTTCTTTTTCTTTGATTTTCAATTGCTCCGCATCAGATTTACTGGCTGAGATAGCTTTAATTTTATCGGATATATCTTGTACCGTGTGCTGATAACTTGTTTGATAAAAATGATATAGGGTATGGGGTATTTCTTGTTCCTGCATAAAGCCTTTAAAATATTTTTCGGGCAAATAGATATCTTCAAGAATACAAATTTCATCATCAATCGTTCTGCGACGTGAGAAAAAAATTACGTTTTCATTTGCTTTTAACTCTAAATTTTCAATAACTTCTTCTGGAGCAGAAATTATTTTTCGGAATAATGTTTCTGAGGTGGGTAATTCGGGTTTCTCACCATCTGCAACTAACGGAAAAAAACGATATAAAGCTTGTTGTTCGGTATGTTCTGAAACAAAGGTTCCTATACCTTGTTTTCTCTGTAATATTTTAGATCCAGTTAGCTCATTCAGAGCTTTTCTTACTGTACCCTGGCTAACATTAAACTCTTCAGCAAGCTTAAATTCATTTGGCAGAATGTCTCCAGGTTTCCAGCGCTGCTCAATGATAAGTTGAGTCACATGTTCTTCTACCTGTTTATACAAAGGTTGATAAGATGGACCACTTTTACTGAGCTTATTTTCAAATTTTTTGCTGTTCATTTTATAGTGACACCCCGTATTAACGACTAAAGATACAGTTAATTTAGATTAATTATCAGATGGTTAATCTAAAAATTTCGACTGCTAAGCTTACAATAAAAGGTATTGTAATTGATATAAGATACACTAACTGTAAACATAATGAAATTTTTTGCATCTTACTTTCATTGTTTAAATTTTAAATAGGCTAACAGAACTATTAAATGGTTCAAAATAAAGATTGACATATTAACTATAAAACGATTAATCTTTTATGTCTTATATAAGACATATCTTTGTGCATACTTATTTTAGTTGGAGTTTTACCATGTCAGAATTTTCTGTATCCGTTCCACAATGGAATGATATCCCACAACTTAGCATCTCAGGTGCTGCCAAGTTAGCACCCAATAATACAGTACAGTTGGCCACTGAGTTTGGTAACTTAAACATTTCTCTTTTTAATATTGGTGTGCGCTTTCAAATAGGAAGCAGCCGAGAACATGATTATAAAATGCTAAAACAAGTGCCTGATACTTGTGTTATTGAGATGGAATCAACACAGAGCTCTACCACCATTACCAGTAAAAAATATCGTCTACTTATAGAACATGCACCTTTTAGTTTTCGTTTATTTGAAGGTGATGAACTAATTCAATCAAGCCCGGGAGATGGTCATTTTGTTCGTAAATTCCGCTTACCGCCATTAGCCAAAACTAACAATGGCTGGTTTATATCATTTGATCTAGATTCAAGTGAACCTGTTTATGGTTTAGGTGAAAAATGGGGTAAATTGGACAAAAGAGGCCAATTAATTCGGTCTTACAATCATGATGCATTAGGTGTTAACGCCGAAGTATCTTATAAAAACACTCCCTTCTCTTGGAGTCCAAATGGTTGGGGAGTTTTTGTTCATACTCCAGCGCCGGTCACCCATGGTGTTGGTTATGCCCCTTGGTCACAGCGATCTTATGGGGTATTTGTAGAAGATTATTGTTTCGATTTATTTATTTTAAAAGCAGCCGACGGTACGGCGATGTTAGATACCTATACCGAATTAACCGGCAAAGCACCAACTCCCCCTGATTGGAGTTTAGGCGTTATTCTTTCTAAAGCTTATTACCAAGATGTTGACGAACTCATGGCCACCGCCAAAGCAGTTCGTGAACACAAAATGCCATGTGATGTAATCACGTTAGACGGTCGAGCTTGGCAAGATACCGATACACGTTTTGCGTTTGAATGGGATAGAAAACGTTATGACAACCCTGCGGCAGTGTTAGCAGAGCTCAAAGCGATGAACTTTAAGATCTGTATTTGGGAATACCCAATGATCTCTGTTGAAAATCCGCTTTTCGCTGAACTTGCTGACAAAGGCTGGTTAATCAAAGACAAACGTACCGGCGATGCTTTCCAATATGACTGGGACATGAGTGCATTTGGCGAAGTATTAACGCCATTACCAAAATCAGGAATATTAGACTTTACCCATCCAGAAGCTTACAAGTTCTGGCGTGACAGCCACAAACCACTATTTGATATTGGTGTAGATATGATCAAGGTGGACTTCGGTGAACAAATTGAAGATGAAAACATGCTTGCGTCAAACGGTGAGTATGGGAGTGCTTTACATAATGTTTATACCTTATTGTATAACCGCTGCGTTTATGAAGCAGCATCTCTTTATAGTAAAAACGGACCCTTCATATTTAGCCGCTCAAGTTGGACTGGCTCACAGTGTTACCCCGCTCAATGGGGCGGCGACCCACAAGCAGACTGGGGCGGATTAGCCGCAAGTATTCGTGGTGGCCTATCTTGGGGTTTATCAGGCTCTCCTTTTTATGCAACTGATGTCGGCGGTTTTTATAAAGACACCCGAGATGCTGAGTTATTTGTTCGGTGGATTCAGGCAAGTGTTTTTTCTGCTCATATGCGTTTGCACGGTATTGGTCAACGAGAACCATGGTCGTACGGCGCAGACGCTGAACAAGCAGCAAACAAAGCGCTTGAACTTAGGTACAAATTATTACCCTATTTGAAAAAAACAATGCAACAAGCCAGTGAAACTGCACTACCCGTTCAACGCGCTATGGTACTAGCATTTCCTGAAGACCGCGCCTCTTGGTATTTTGAAGATCAGTATATGTTTGGTGATGATATGTTGGTTGTCCCCTGCTTACAACCAGGCGGCGATGTGGAGTTTTATTTACCACATGGACAATGGTTAATGTTTGAAGATTGTCGAGAATTTAGTGGTGGTCGTGTTTACAAGTTAACACTAACACTTGACCAACAAGCTGTCTTTGTGAAGAAAAATACAAAAATTCCGCTCGGCAAAGCGGTTGAGAATACAGCACTGCTCGAAAATATTGAACAAGTTGTTGCCTACTGGCCTTCGTAACTAACACTAGTCAATAACACGATTCTTTAACAATAACGAAGATTGATAAATAACGGAACCAATACTAATGTCTATAGAGCAACTTATTACAACACTGCTTTCCTGCATCTTCTTTATGGGACTTGTTGCCTGGTATTCTTACCAAAAAACGAAGGGTGAGGTTGATTCAAAAGATGGTTACTTTCTTGCTGGTCGAGGTCTGACAGGTACATTCATCGCTGGTTCGTTATTGTTAACTAATCTATCAGCAGAGCAACTCATTGGATTAAATGGTTCGGCCTACATGTATAACCTTAGCGCAATGGCATGGGAAGTTACTGCCGGTGTTGCTACGATTATCATGGCATTAGTATTTTTACCTCGCTACCTTGGGGGGGCATTTACCACGCTACCCGAATTTTTAAAGTCTCGATTTGATGATTCAGTTCGCCGCATGACTGTTATCCTCTTTATGGTAGGTTATGGCTTAGTCACTATTCCATCGGTTTTATACGCAGGCTCTGTCGCGGTATTACGTTTATTTGATATACCTGAACTGCTCAATGTCAGTTATGAAATTGGTTTAGTTTTCACTATAGTATCAGTGGGAAGTATTGGTGCACTTTATGCCATATTTGGCGGATTAAAAGCAGTCGCGGTTTCAGACACCCTTAACGGTGCGGGTTTATTAATCATCGGTATATTAGTGCCTGTGTTAGGGTTTTCAATGTTAGGCGACGGTGATGTGATGGCGGGTATCGATACCGTAGTTTCAACACATACCGAAAAACTCAATGCGATAGGTGCACCTGAGGATCCCGTTCCTTTTGGTACTATTTTCACCGGAATGATATTTGCTAACCTCTTTTACTGGTGTACTAATCAATATGTTATTCAACGTACATTAGGCGCAAAAAATTTAGCTGAAGGACAAAAAGGCGTCTTATTATCGGGTTATTTTAAACTACTAGTACCATTTTTAATGATGCTGCCAGGCGTAATTGCTTTTCATCTTTATGCCGGAACCCAGTTAGAGTCCTTCGATCTCGCTTACCCTAAACTCGTTAAAGACGTTTTGCCTATTTATATGTCTGGCTTCTTTTTAGCGGTATTGCTTGGTACCGTTTTCAGCTCATTCAACTCCCTACTGAATAGTGCTGCAACACTGTTTTGTCTGGATATATATGCGCCATTTAAAAAGGATAAAGTATCGGATGCGGAATTGATTAAGGTCGCTAAAATTGCCAGTGTGGTTATTGCGCTATTTTCATTTGTGGTCGCACCCTTGCTGATGTTTGCTCCGGAAGGATTGTGGCAAATTATTCGTATCTTTACCGGTTTTTATAATATCCCTGTAATTACCATAGTAATGGTTGGGTTTTTCACTGCCCATGTCCCAGCTCTAGCCGCTAAGGTCGTGATCATATTTCATATTATTGCTTACGCATTATTAAAATTTGTCCTCGATATTGATATTAATTTCATCCATATCTACGCGATTTTATTCTTTATCGAAACTGGCATCATGTTAGCGATTGGTGCGGCAATACCTCGTAAAGATAAAACCATCTTTACAAAATCGTCTAGCGTAGATTTACATCCGTGGAAATACGCTTTACCCGTGGCTATTAACCTAGCAGCAATGATTATCATGCTTTATATTTTATTTTCTCCGATAGGATTCGTAAACAAGCTGAGTCCATTGTTTTGGCCAAGCATTTTATCCGTGCTAGCAATTGACCTTGTACTTTGCGTATTTACGCTCAAGCTTTGGCGAAAAAAATATGAGCATGAACTCGAGATAGCTGACCACGCTTAAACTCATGCTTACACACCAAAAGACAGTCGGGTAAATGGCACTTCCACAATCGGAGGTGAAGGATATCCATTCACAAAACACTCAACAAAACCATAACAGATTGTTATAAAGGGTTTTTTTAATCTTTGGTCTTATATAAGATATTAGTTGCATTATGTGTTAGCAAGGTGTATCGTTAATTTGCAGTGCTTAAATTTTCAACACTGCAAATAAAAGAAAACAACAAATAACTATGTGGGGAATTAAATGACTATTAAACGGAACAAACTCTCGATTGCGGTAATGTCTGCCTTAGCAATTTCAGTAATGGCAAACCCAATACTTGCCGAAGAAGTAAAAGAAGAAGATAAAGGGCTTGAAAAAATCACCGTGACAGCACAAAAGCGTACAGAAAGGTTATCAGAGATACCTGTTGCCGTATCTGTTATCAGTAGTGACCAAATCGATTCTGCTTTTACTAGCGGTTTTGAAGGGTTACAAAGCTTGGTACCATCAGTAAGTTTCAAAAAGGGTTCTACGAGTCGAAATTCAGCTATCACAGTACGGGGTATTGGTACTATTTCATTCAGTGTGGCTGCCGAGCCAAGTGTATCAACAGTCGTTGATGGCGTGGTGTTAGGTCGTTCCGGTCAGGCATTTACAGACTTGTATGATTTAGAGCGTGTTGAAGTTTTACGTGGACCACAAGGAACTTTATTTGGTAAAAATGCCTCTGCTGGCGTAGTTAACATTACCACTAAGCGTCCTTCAGGTGATACCGAAGGTATGATAGAAGCAACCATGTTCCAAGGTAATGAATATCGCTTAAGAGCAAAAGTACAAGGTGAAATCACCGATAATGCTGCCGGTAGTATTGTTGTCACTAAATCAGGTTATGACGGAAACTTATTCAACGTATATAACAATGAAAATATGAACGGCTATGACAAACAAGGCTTTCGTGCCATGCTAGACTATACAGCCTCTGATGATACTAACATGTTGTTCATTTTTGAAAACTCTTCAGCAAGTGATGATTGTTGTGCCGATATAGAGGGTTTACCAAGTGGTCGAAACCCTGATTCAAAAGCAGCTCCTAATAGCAACGGCATTGTCGATGGTGTGGCTGATTTTGACTTAAATCAACGTAAAGTAGATCATGATTTTGAATCACGCACCATAGATAACACCACCGCATTTTCTTTACAAATAGACACCGAATTAGGTGATTATTCTTTAACGTCAATCACCGCCTTTCGTGAATGGGAAAATATAGAATACCGTGAAGGTGATTTTACCTCAATTGCCGGTGACTCAACTTTACCTGTTTTTGGTGTACCATTTCAAATTCATGATATTGGCCCACAAACATGGCGTCAATTTTCACAAGAAGTTCGCATTGCATCTCCTGTCGGAGAAAAGTTTGATTGGCAAGCAGGTGCCTTTTTCTGGAAAATGGATTCTGAGCGTAATTTTACCCGTGATGCTAGTTGTCAAAATAATGGTGGTCAATTTGAGAGTGCTATTGCCTATTATTTAGATTCAAATGATATTATTTCAGATCCATCTGATCAAGATGTTACTGAATTCATTGCCAGCGAAAACTTAAGCTGTAATGCCAACGATATTGTTAGTGCAACCGCATACATGAGTACTGAATTTGATAACTGGGCATTATTCGGTGATGGTAAATATCATTTTACTGATAATTTTAGAGTACTTTTTGGACTGCGCTATACCGATGATGAAGTTAGCTACACTCATCACAGAGTGAGCAATGACCAATATGGTCGTAAGGGTGTAGGGGTAAGAGAAGCATCTCTTAATACCGATTACTCGGGGGGGACTAGCAATACTAATATTTCAATGAAATTAGGTGCTCAATATGACTTAGGTGACGCAGGTATGGTATATGGTACTTATGCACAAGGCTATAAAGGACCAGGATTTAATGTGTTTTACAACATGTCAGCTAATGACACGAGACCAATTGATGAAGAAACTTCTGATGCATATGAGTTAGGTTACAAATACGCTTCTTACAATTTCATGCTGAATGCTGCTATATTCAAAACTGAAATCGAAGGCTTTCAAGCAAATAATTTTGACGCCTCAGATGGCACTACAATCACCCGTTTAACGAATGCTGGCAATGTTTCAACTCAAGGCATTGAGTTAGATTTCACTTGGCAAGCAACAGACAACTTAACCTTGGCAGGGGGGTTTGCAAAAATCGACGCTAAAATTGACGAATTCTATTGCCCCATAGGTGAAAGCTGTACTGCGCGCTCAGGCCTACCTGTACCATATTCACCAGATTTAAAATATTCGATAACGGCTGACTACGTTACTGAGTTAGAGTTTGCAACAATTTTTTGGAACGCGTCGTATGTTTATACTGATGAACAAGTAGGGACACTGCCAAGCAATACTGGTGAATTTAGTCCTGCTGCTAAATTACCAGATTATGGCTTGCTTAATGCCAGCATAGCTTTTTCATTCGAAGACGATAAATACCGCATTTCACTAATTGGCAAAAATCTTACGGATGAGCAATATTTTACGGCTTACAGTGGTGATGGATTCCGTTATCAAGTACCAAGAGATGCCGATCGGTACTTTGGTGCTCAGATGAGAATGAATTTTTAATTCTCTAATTAACCATGAAACATAAACCCTGTTCTCACAGGGTTTTTTATATGCGTTTGAAAGTTGAACAATAGGTGGTCAAATGAAATCGTATCGATGGAATATTGTATGCTTGCTAGTGTTTTCTTATTCTTTTTTTGTGTCAGCTGAAACCGTTTTTACATACAAAAGTTCTGAAAGTGGTGCTGATGTTCGTTTTCAATACGATTACCGTTTGTTGGTAATTAGCACTTGTAAAAACGATCCCTCAATATATAAGTTTTCAGCTCGAGATGAGCAACTACTTAATCTGTTTGTGTTTTACTCAAATAAGGTTGTGAGTCGCCATTTTCTTGGGTTAATTTATTTTTACTTACATAATCATCAATATGCCTGAGCAATCATCGATGTTGACCAACCTTCTGAGCGAAGTAAAACAGCTTTAATTCGATCTCGAATACGGCCGGCACGACTTGCATCGTGAAGGGCTTCAAGATCTACTTTTTGCTTGGTGGTCAGTTTAATGTTTTTCATGAGGGATATCATGATCGTATCTGTCCGGCAGTTAGCACCTAGCCCTAGCTAATAGTCCAAGGTAGAGGGGCTTCTATGTCCGGCACAGCATAGACTAAAAACGTTTGCAGTACCATTAGAATAGCGCACTTTACAATTTTGTATTTACCCTTAAAAGCAGATGTTTACTTATTAGAGTAACTCATAGGAGCATATAAAACACATGTCAAATAATGAAAGAAGTCTCTCCGGATCAGAACAGTTAGTTTCGATTACGGATCTTGAAGGC
>MAAB01029601.1_pt1 | contig 50699 bp, 40 predicted proteins | sample 1115991 | NCBI WGS metagenome assembly MAAB01 (sample SAMN04961124, study PRJNA320927) | seawater metagenome | isolation source: sample BD02T18 sea water enriched with oil for 18 days | place: USA:Gulf of Mexico | collected 2013-07-27 | reverse complement strand
GGCATGGAAAAAATGCATAAATACACCTCTTTTTAAGTAAGTGGACCTATCAACACTACCCAGTTCTTCGTTAAAGGTCAATTAAAATAGAGCTTTTGCTCGTCAGTCATTCTGATGGCTGGATCGAGTTGTAACGGGTTGACCAGAAGGCTATTTTATCAAGGGATTGTTTTTGCAGTGATTGTTATTTATGGGAGTTGTTTATATTTTTAAAGAAGAGCAAAATGAAATAAATACTGATTGTAGCCATGTAATATTACATGTCGATAAACAGTGGTGGTCTTTGCCCGCTGGTTAAATGGTATCGACAGCCTATGTTGTTGCCAGTAATTTAATCACTGACATAAAAAAACCAATAGTGATGACACTATTGGTTTTAGCATAATAATAGAATTAATTATTAATATTATGGCTGATAGCCATTCTCGATACCCTTAGTCGTGACACTGACGGCATCATGGGCGTGGAGTGACTCTAAATGATTTATTTTTAGCCAGAAGTCATCAAATTGTTCTGATTGGTTCAAACCATGCTGTAAACGACGAGCAGCATCTTCACAAAACATTAAGTTTTGACCATTTAAGCGCGCAAATTCTTGCTCATCTTCACGTTTTACTGCAGCTTGTACTGGTGTCTTAAGTGAATCTTCAACTAGATCAACTATTTCAGTAATAGGAAAGTCATTAACATTTGAGTTAAGTTTTACTTTCACTTCAGCAACAGAGCGTTGTGAATGCGGGGTCGCTACGATCCCTTCTGTAGTACCTAACCAGTCATGGACATCAGTTAAGGCTAACTCACTTTGTTGCGCAAATTTATCTTGAAAAGCTTTTTGAATCAGCTGTCTTGCTAGCGCAGCTGAGCATGGGCAAGTTGATGAGTATCGTACATCAATAGCTAACTCAATCGTTAGTTTACCTTTGTTAAGATATCCAGTTAGCGTGACAGGGTAGGCCTTCCAACCTTCTTTTCCGCTAATTAATGATTTTCTACGCAAATGATACTCAAAGTTAAATTGTACTTTAGCTTGATCGCTTAATTCTTGGTGGCTACTAATAAAACCATCAAGCAAACTCACTAAACTTTGATAGTTAAGTACATTACTTGTAGATAATTCATCGATAAGTAGATAAAGGCGCGACATATGAATGCCTTTAGCTTGTGCTTCTTTTAAGTTTACAAAGGCATCAATATGAGCTGAAACCATACGCTCACTTTCACCTTTTGAGGCAACCATAATAGGCATCTCAATGTTACTCATGCCGACCCAGTCAAGCGTACCTTCGGTTTGAGCTGTTGTATGGTTGGCGATATCTGGCATTGATGTCGTCATTTCGACTCCACTTTAAACGATAATTACTAACTAAACTTCATATTCTTTTTAAAATAAGCACGAAGAGTAGATCTAAGGGCGCACATTCTAGCTTATTTTTTAATGGTAATCATTACTGTTGTGGCTTTGGAAATAAAAAATATAGCTATATCATATGTTTTTTCATAACTTTCAATAAGTTTGTCTGAGTTTTATTACTGCGGTAATATAGAGGCTTCCTATATTCTTTACAGAAAAAGGCATTATTGTGGAAACTAAACCATCGAATCCTGATTTGGATCTGGAGTTACTTCAAGGTTATTTAGACAGTTTAGGAAAAACAATTGTTGAGCAGATGTTTTCTTTATATTGTCAGCAGGTAGAAATTTACCTTAATGATATTGAAAGGTCACAACTTACAGATTCTATTTCTGGATGGCAAGAACATTGCCACAAAATGAAAGGCGCCGCCGCAAGTGTTGGCATGTATCAATTACATGGACAACTAAAATTACTAGAAAAAACGGATGCATCTACAGATAAAAAAGCTGTCTTGCTAGAGGAGTTGAGATCATCTAATGAGCAAGCAATAGTTGCCTTTCAATATTGGCTGGAGAGTATATAGCCTAACACTTTTACAGCAAGGCTATAAAAGTGCAGCCCGTTGAGGGCTGCAAATTTTTGTACTTAAAATCTATTAATCTAGCGTACCAACGAAGCGATAACCCTCGCCATGAATAGTATTAATTAACTCTGGAGTATCTTGGTTTAATTCAAAATGTTTGCGTAAGCGCCTAATGGTGACATCGACAGTTCGATCATTAGAACGTAAATCTCTGCCAGTCATTTCTTTAATTAGTTCTTGGCGTGAAATTATTTTACCTGCATTTTTGATCAGTAAGCTTAATGCACGAAATTCACCACGAGGAATGGCAATCACTTCACCTTCTGGGCTGGTCATTTGACGAGAATTACCGTCTAATACCCAATGATTAAAGCTCATAATACTTTGTTCTGGTTCAGTACTTGTTTGTCCAATACGGCTCAAAATATTCCGCGCTCTGATAGTCAGTTCACGTGGATTAAAGGGTTTAGTCAAATAATCATCTGCGCCAATCTCTAGGCCGAGTATCTTATCAATATCACTATCTCTACCGGTCAGGAAAATCAATCCTAAGTCTTTATTTGCGGTAAGCTCACGAGCTAATAATAAGCCATTTTTCCCCGGTAAATTAATATCCATAATGACAAGGTTAATGGTGTGTAGTCTAAGCTGTTCAGCCATACTATTGCCATCAACCGCTTCGAAAACGACGTAACCTTCTGCTTCAAATAAATTGCGTAAGTTAAAGCGGGTAACGTCTTCATCTTCGACAACTAAGATTTGATAAGTCTGCATGTTGAAATTTACCTAATTTTTAAATGGTGATTGCGATTATTATTATAATGAGTGAACTATTTGTAATATATTTACATTTATTTAACTATATTAGTCACGTGAAATTGAAAAAACAATTTTTAAGACTATTATTTCATTAAGTTGCTGCTAATTCTACTGGAAAAGTAATATCAAAACTCACGCCATGCTTTGATTCGTTATTCAGTACAATATGACCATCAAGTGCTTGAGTCACTAGATTGTAAACTAAATGCATGCCCAAACCACTGCCACCACTGCCACGTTTGGTGGTAGTAAAGGGATCAAAAATCTTTGCTTTTACTGAATTATCAATACCAATGCCATCGTCACTATAATTAATATGCAATTGGTCACTCAAATTCATAACGTTGATCGTTATTGTGCCATGGTCTAGCTCTTCAAAAGCGTGATAAATAGAATTTAGGATCAGGTTTATCAGAATCTGGTTGATAGGACCTGGCTGGCTATTGATGTTGAGATCTTTGGGGCAAATTAATGACACAGAGACATTATTAGACTCCAGTTTGCTTGATAATGTTAGCAATACTTCATCGAGTAAACTATGGACATTAAAAGTACAGTTTTCAGCACTTGACTGATCAACCGCCACTTTTTTAAAGCTTGATATTAACTTGGCCGCTCGCTCTAAATTGCGAAATATTATCGAAACGTTTTCAACACCATCGGTTAAGAATTTTTTTAATTGACTAGACTTCAGTGTCTTATCATCAAAAGCAGCTTTAATTTCATTTAGTTTATCTGATAATAAGCTTGAAGCCGTTACCCCCAAACCAATTGGTGTGTTGACTTCATGTGCTATGCCAGCCACCATATCGCCTAGTGATGCCATTTTCTCAGTTTCTACTAATTGTCCTTGAAATTCATGCAACTTTTCTAAGGTGGAAAGTAATTCTTGATTGGATTCTTTTAATGCATCAGTTCTAGCACTAAGCCTATTTTCTAGTGCTTGGTTCTGAGATAAGGCATATTGATGATCATCAATTATTTTGTTGATATGTTTGTCGGTGCGACTTAGTAATACGTTGATATTTTTAGCGAGAACATCGAGTTCTTTATAGGGCTGGTTAGCTAGTGCGAGAGTATAGTTTTTACTTTGTGATATTTGTCCAATATCCTCTATTAACTTAACTACAGGCTGATCTGTTTTATTAAATAACCTTTGCGCAACACCAAAAGCAAGTAGCAGAGCAAAAAATAGAAAGCTAAGCATAATGTAGACTAATTTTTTGATGAAATTCTGTTTTTCCACAAGACTAGATTGAATATATAAGTAGCCCAAGAGATGTTGGTCTTGTGTTATTTTTACAATTAGCTCTAGATGATTTTCTTCATATTGAATGGTACTTAATTGTGATATTTGAGATATTTTGTCGCTAACCGCTGGAAAATTCAGATTTTTGTTATAACTGCTAAAGTACTCAATGCTTCCATCTTCATTCGCTCGATATATATGAATTCGATTGATAAGGGGCGTTGAAATCAGCTTTTTAAGTTGACTGCTTAGCGCACTTTGGCTGTTGTCATTATCACTTTCAAGAAATCGGCTGCTATTTTGGGCTAGAATATTTGCCCAAGCACGAGTTTCACTAGCAATAATCTTATTCTCTTGTTCATCGACTATATAAATAATGCTTATCGATAGAGTGATGATTATTACTAAAGTTAAAGTCATTATACTTTTAACTAAGCGACTATGCAGCGTTATGGTGTTAGTTTTGTGTGGCATGGTACTCAAAAAATTATGCTTTTTATCTTTATGATAACTGAGCTCGATAAATAGTAAACCCTTTCTCTTTGGTTATCACTTGAGTATTACCAATGTGCGCTTCCATAATCGGTTGATAACGTAAAAAACTATTGGCGACTATGGTAATGTTACCAGCTTTATTGAGTTTTTTATTTATTCCGGCTAAAAAATCTTCACTAGCTTGGTAATGGGTTTTAACACCTTGATGAAATGGAGGGTTTGAAACTACATATTGATAATGCTCATTAACCTCCGATAAACTATTTGAAGGGAATACACTTCCTGATAGGCCGTTTAAAGCTAAACTCTCTTGTGCTGAGGTTAAAGCCAAGGCGCTAACATCTAGTAAAGATAAAGTTGTCCCGCTAAATTTTTTGCCAATAAAGCAGCTGATCACTCCTGCACCACAACCGAAATCAAGTACTTTCCCTGTCATCTCTGTCGGTAAATTACTCAGTAATAATTCTGTACCAACGTCAAGTTTTTGTTGGCTAAAAACACCAGGCAAAGAGGCTATTGTTAGTTGAATACCTTCAATCGTAATTTGATATTTCTTAAACCATTCTTGCAGGTTGAATGCAACGGACAACTTCTCTGGCTGAAATAGTCCGACAAACAGCAGGCAATGACGGGCAGCATCTACTTTTTGACAACATGATAATATATTTTGAGTTATTTTAGCTGCAGATTGAATGCCGCCTTTCTTTTCGCCAACCAGTATTATTTGGGTTTTGTCATTTATGCAATGAGCAATCATTGCTAAGGTGAAATTGAGTTCAGCTTTACTTTTAGGAAAGGCTATTATCACCAAGTCATGGCTGCTTTGTGTTTGATATATGCTGTCAAATGTCGCCTTAACGGTTTTAGTGCTTTTAGCATTGCAATGTTTCTTGGTAATTGCCTGATAATCAATAAAGTTTGTATTAAAGCAACTAATGCTCTCTGGTTGATGAAATTCTAGATAAGCGTCGATAAAACCATCTTCAGGTAAGTTAATTAATAAGGGAGCATTAGCTACAAGTAATTTACTATTACGTAACAAAATTTGGCTAGGATTTGACAATGACATAGGGCAAGACACAGGGCATAAATAGAGTAAGAACAATAGTTATATTCTACGGTAAATAAGTATAAGGGAATAGAGTTATTTGCTGGAAGTTAATTGTGTCGAGATAAAAAAAATGCTTAAATAGCCATTGTCCCTAATTCCAATTTACTGGTATTGCAATTTGCTAGTAAATTTTAATAGGGCCAGAAGAGGAGCGTTAACCAGGTAATTACGATTGTTTTGTATTGTGTTAAACAATTCAAAAACAGATATCAAAATCTGTAGATGGTAATGAGGGGGATTAACGCCGAGATAAATGGCTATTTGATAAGCTGTTTATCGGTTGTGTACTTTATATTGCATATAAAGTAGTGGGCTGAATCCCAACAACTGTCACTTTAAATAACAACCATGTTGGTTGTTGAAGTGGGGAGCTTCTGGTCTTTGCATCTTAGCCCAAACATTAGCCCAGCCGATGTTATGCTCTTCTTTGTCAATGCCCAGCCCTCCCAATAAATGTATTTAGTGTTATTAATTCAGTGTACTTTTATAAGTCGTTAATAACACAGATACTCATTATTTTTTTTATAGACTTTTTATCAGATAAGTGGAGTGAGAAATGGACTGGCAAGATGTATTAGCACAGTTAGAATCAGGTAGTTTACGAGCGGCAAACCAAGATGATGCCGGTAACTGGCATGCCAATATTGAAGTAAAACAAGGTATCTTAGCTGCTTTTAAAGCGGGTAAAAACGTTGTTTTTGAAAATAATTACCAGGGTTTTGTTGATAAACACAACTTACCAGCACGTCAATTTACTCCACAAGATGGTGTTCGTTTAGTACCTGGTGGTTCATCAGTTCGCGCAGGTGCATACGTTGCGGAAGGCGTTATCATTATGCCACCAGCTTATATCAATGTAGGTGCTTTTGTTGATAGCGGTACTATGGTTGACAGCCACGCACTAATTGGCTCATGTGCGCAAGTTGGTAAAAATGTACATGTTTCAGCCGCGGTTCAAATCGGTGGCGTTTTAGAGCCCATCGGTGCTAGTCCGGTAATCATTGAAGATGATGCTTTTTTAAGTGCAGGTGTTGTTGTGGTTGAAGGCATTGTTGTTAAGAAAGGCGCTGTATTAGCACCCGGCGTATCTTTATCTAAATCTGTGCCTGTTTATGACTGTGTTAATCAAGTTATGCGAGAAAAAGGTGCTGAAATTCCAGAGCGTGCTGTTGTAGTACCTGGTACAAGACCTGTTAAGGGAGAATGGGCACAAAAGCAAGGGCTAAATATGGCCTGTGCGCTTATCGTTAAATATCGCGATGAGCAAAGTGATGCCTCTCTAGAATTAGAATCAATTCTACGTTAATTAATCATCTTGTCGCTGTAAGGTTCAATCTATACGTCAAAAGTACTCATTGATATTCATCAACTCCGTGCTTTTTCCTTTAGCTTGAATCCTACAGCTTAAAGATGAATAACTAATTCACTAACTCGATTGAGTTATTAAGCTTAAAAGAAAACTATGATGACTACACCCACTTGGTTTGATACCAGCATTGAAAATGCCTTAATTACCCATGAATCTCCAGAAGATGAGCAAGGTTACTTTGTTTATCAACTTGATGCGCTTAAAGCACATCTAGCCGCTTTGCAGCAGCAAGATGTCATTAAATTATGGTTCGCCGTTAAAGCAAATCCACTATCAAAAATAATTCAAACTTTAGATAGTGAAGGTTTTAATTTTGATGTTGCCAGTAGCGGTGAATTAGCTCAAGTGTTAGCCCAAGGAATAGACCCTGAACGAGTATTAAATACCGGACCTGCTAAATCAAAAAAACAACTGACTGCTTTTGTAAAGCAGGGGGTTAAGACTTTTGTTGTTGAGAGCTTAAATCAACTGAATTGGTTGAATGAGGCTGTTCTTGAGCAAGAACAAGCTAACAATGGTATTGCGAGACCAAAAGTGCTTCTCAGAGTTCAGCTACAATGGCACGAAGGTGAGAAAAACCCATTAGGTGGTAATAGTTTAACGCCTTTTGGTTTGTCAGTTGCTGAGTGGCAGAATATTCATGTAGATAGCTATCCAGCGTTAGATCTTTGCGGCTTACATATTTTTCAGTGGGGCAACATGCTCAGTAATGAAAAAATGTTTTCATTATGGTCTCAAATGATACCCCCTTTAACCGACTTAGCTAACAGCATTGGGATGACGCTTGATGTACTTGATTTAGGTGGCGGTTTAGGTATTGATTATTTAGGGGAAGGACAGGCTTTATCTTGGTCTCGCGTTATCGAAGATCTCGCTATTATTAAAGCAAAGGCTGGTGTCAAAGAATTATGGCTTGAGTTAGGGCGTTATGCGGTTGCAGAGTATGGTTATTACGTAGTACCTGTAGTTGATAGAAAAATTAATTATAACCAAGAACAGCTAGTATTGGCGGCGGGTATAAATCATTTATTACGCCCTGCGATAACAGATCAACCCTTTCCTGTGCGAATACTACGGGAAGATTTTTTAGCAGACGAAAATTCTATGCAAGCTTTTGATTTGCATGGCCCTTTATGTACAAGTATGGACAAATTAGGACATTTACAGTTACCTAAAGACACGGCTGTTGGTGAACAACTTGTGTTTGGTTATTGTGGCGCTTATGGTTTTACTGAAAGTATGCCATTTTTCTTATGTCATGAATTAGCGGCTGAATATGTATACCAAAATGGTGCGTTAATTCAGGTTAGAGCAGCTCAACCTGCTTCATCATATTTGGCTTAGTTGAGGAGTTACAATGAATAATTTTACTAAAGAAGTTATGTCGGTTGGCGAAATGGCCAGTGGCGCTAAACTCACTGTGCCTGTGTATGTTTTTGAAGCTGAAAATAACTCTTCTCCGAGTGTTTATATTCAGGCCAATATGCATGGGGCTGAAGTACAAGGTAATGCTGTTATATTTCAGCTGCTTGAACTATTACAACACTGTAATTTACAAGGTAATATCACCTTGGTTCCTTATGCTAATCCGGTAGGTTGCAATCATAAAAATGGTGAGTATACTTTAGGCCGCTTTGACCCTATTACCGGGGAAAACTGGAATCGCATGTATCACTTTAACCAAAGTGTTATTGCCCCATTTGCTCAGCAAAACCTTGATGCGAGTGAAGAAGAGATAGCAGATAAATTTCAGCAACTTTTGCTCTCTGAAATAGATCAACGGTTAGAACATAATATTTGGGGGATTACTACTGGACAACGGATTGCCTACCAGTTACAACGATTAGCACATCAAGCTGACATCGTTTTAGACTTACATACAGGCCCGATTTCAAGTAAGCATTTATATTGTCCTGAATATGCTAAGTCCAGTGCGGAGTTCTTCGATATTGAGCATACCATCTTTATTCAAAATGGCTTTGATGGTGCAATGGACGAAGCAACTTTCTGCCCATGGTGGAGCTTACAGGAATCCTATCGAGATTTAGGTCGAAACTTTACCATGGGTGAGGGTGTTTTTAAGAAAGAGAGCTTTACTGTTGAACTTGGCTCTCAAGAGCAAATTGATTTAGATGTAGCTAAGCAAGATGCGCTGAGCATTTTAGCTTATTTACACTCTCAAGGGGTTGTTGATAATAAGGAATATCAGCCACAAAAAATGACTCGGTATGCTTGTTATCTGAAAGATTATAAAGCCTTATATTCACCAATGGGTGGTATGGTCGACTACCTAGGGGAATTTGGGAAACCGTTAGCAGCCGGTGAGCCTTTAGCTCGAATTCTGCGTATGGATAATTATGGTGATGGAGAGGCATTACATTACGTGTCACTTGAGCAAGATGTTATCCCTATTTTGCACTTTGCTTCGGCTAGTGTTAACCAAGGTACTGAACTATACAAGGTTTTTTGTAATTACTTTGAGATTTAAGTGCTCTTAAGTAAAGTACATCTGTTATAGGTAAAGCCGTTATTGATGCGATCAATAACTGCTTTATTATTGCACTGGCAGTATGATAACTTTCGTTAAAGAGCATCGCGTTTATTTTTCTTTTTAAGTAACTATATTTTTAGGTTCAGTTGTAATGCAGCTCCTATAGTATCACTGTCACCGGTAAAAGCGGCTATATCAATGGCGAAAACTTCCCAAGGTGAAATACCAATACCAGCAGTGTAAATGTCACCATCAACATCGTTTAGATCGGTGCGATAACCTAACCGAAATTGAATATGCTCATAAAAGCGAAACTCAGCTCCCATACCTGCATACTTTGATGGCGCTATAGTTGCGAATTGTTCTCGATCGGTTAAATCGATATCGGTTGCTACACTGACCCAATTGTTTTGATAGCTTAAGCCAAAGCTTGTGCTACTTTTTAAAGTAAAAATAAGGTTTTGTTCAGTATGCTGTACTGTTTGCTTTATTATGTTATTCGTTACTAATGCTGCGTGCCACTGACGTTTAACCCCCCAATTTATGTATAAGCCTAAGTCAATGTTAGTACCACTCTTGTCTGTGATATTCTCATCATTAGTAATCTCGAAATCATCATCTTCAAATTCGCTGATTTGTACTCGATTATAATAAACATCAATACGCTGATATTTTAGCTTTGCACCGATACTTAAGTCATAGTTAGCATGCGTAAGTACCGAATAACCTGCCATAAAGCCTGCTTCAGCAACCGAGTAGCCAACAGCTGTCGTTGCTGACTCTAAATCTTGCAAATCTAAGTCACCTGATAAAATAGCATCATCTAGTATTTGTTCATCGTTTTCGTTGTAATCCATTATTCCACCAATACGGCCATATTGATTAGTAAATAAACCAAAACTGAATGATTGAGTAGGGATGATGATTTGTAAATTTAAACCATTTCGTATTTTAACAATTTTCCCATCGATACTTTCAAGGTCGGCAATAATATTGTCGACCTGCTGATTCAAATCATCATTATAGTTTTTCATTTGAGTAGGGGATTGAATGATTTGCAATGACATACCATTGATGTCGTCGGCCAGTACCTCTAAATTGTCGCTGATAGTTTCCGCAGTATCGATAACATTATATTTATCTGATGCCATGAGTCCTATGTTCAATGAAAAGAAAACGTCATTACCATTTCGGAACTTAGTTAGTAAGGCTGGATTGCTTAGTGATGAAGTAAAATCTTGTGTTAGGTCTGTAAAGCCTTGTCCAGTTCGTTTTGCGGTAAAACTCTCACCATAAGCTGGTAATGTTAAAGCCATTATTGGTAGTAAAAAAAATGCATTTTTCAGAAGACCAGTACTCAATTTACTTAATGATGATTGGGTAAAAGGTGCCATAAAAATATCCTTGTGTTAACGAAACAGCATAACTACTCGATGCGATGGTAGGACATAAGAGCTCGTTTAAAGTATAGCGCAGCACCGCTGGTTTTATTGATGATGTTAAAAAAATATCCTTCAGAGATAGAAGCAATTATTGAGTTTGATTTTTAACTGTTATACTATAACAAGTATGAACTTTGCATTATCCCTATTTCAACTTAACGAACGACAGATTCGCCAAAGCGTATTAACGCTTTTGCTTTTTTGTGCAACATTGTTTGCCCATAGTGAGCATTATGCACAAGTTGAATTTGACGCCTATGCAAGTTTTGAACAGCATGACTGTAACTTATGTCAACAAGGTATCGACACTCCGCCAAGCCCGATAAAGCTATATCCGATATCTTCTGGTCTCATTAATTACGTTAAAACGCGTATTATCAAGCTCGAGTTTCCTTCTCCTGCTCATGTAAACCCGCCACTAAGAGCACCACCAAGTTTTCTATAATTTACTCATAATGTATTGATCCCCGTTACCATTGAAAATGCGCAATTTTGTGTGAACTAACAGTATTTTTAACATGGCCTATTGCGCCACTATAAAAATTACTCAAGTACTCTGAAGCACGCATCTTGATTGAAAATGGCAATATAGAGTGAAATATTTAGTTAAAATAAGTCTTGGACTTAGTTGTCTTTCTGCGCATCGTTTTGTGCAGTGCTGTATGCATCTCCTAACATTATCGGAAACCAGTTTATGTCATTTTCTGCGACCCAAAAGAGTAATAATACTCAAGTAAAATCACCCTTTAAAAAAATTGTTAATGCTACGGTATTATCAACAGTGAGCACCATTTTATGCTTATCTCCCAATACTTTCGCCCAACAGCTATCCGGTATTGTATTGAACAAGCAGGGTCAGCCTATTGAAAATGCTTTTGTGGGATTAAATGGAGACTCACAGCAAGTACGTACAAACTCTCAAGGTCTATTTAATTTTACAGATGTGAAAGAAGGCACCTTTGAACTTCACATTAGTGCTAAGAATTACGGTCACAGCAATCAACATGTGATCATGAAAGAAGAAGATATCACTGATTTAAGTGTGGTGTTACCAAGATCGGTTATGGAAGTTATTGATGTTCATGCAACACCACTGCATACCTCTTCAATCGAGTCAGCTCTGCCGATTAACGTACTTAGTGCGGATGAATTGAAAATGAAGCAAGCAGCAACTTTAGGTGAAACACTAAAAAATGAAATTGGCGTTCACTCTAGTTATTATGGACCTGTTGCCAGTACACCAATAATTAGGGGCTTGGATGGTCCAAGAGTTCTTATTACACAAAATGGATTAGATGTTGGCGATGCATCACGGGTTGGCCCTGATCATGTGGTTGCGACAGAAACGAGTACTGCAACTCAGATAGAAGTATTACGAGGTCCTGCAACACTTTTTTACGGCAGCGGTGCTATTGGTGGTGTGGTTAATGTGGTTGATGATCGCGTGCCAACGAGTAGCGATGATCAAGTAGATTACTTGTTACAATATAACGATGTAGCTAATGAGCAGCAGGCTTCAGTGAATATTCAAACAGGTACTGACAACATTGCTTTTCATTTAGATGCTTTTTGGCGTGATTCAAAAGATTACAAACTTGCAGGTGAAGCGGATATCCATAATGAAGACCATGATGAAGATCATGAAGATGAGCACGAAGATGAGCACGAAGAAGAGCATGGTGGTGACCGCTTAGCAAATAGTGCGAGCAAGTCCAGTGGCGCGACACTAGGTTCAAGTTACTTATTTGAAGATGGCTTCATCGGCTTTTCTTATGGCTTCATGGACAGAGAATACGGCATTCCTGGACATAGTCACGGGGAAGAACATGAAGATGAGCATGAAGATGAACACTCAGAGCATTTAGCTCATGCTGAAGAAGCTGGCGTTTATGCCAAAATGAAGCAAGATAGATGGCAAATACTTGGTGAGTATAATTTTGAGCAACAATTTATTAGTAGAGTAGCCACAAAATTTTCTTATAGTGATTACCAGCACCAAGAAATAGAGTCAGGTGAAGTAGGCACTACGTTTACTAATAAAAGTACCGAAGCACGAGTTGATCTATTTCACCAGAACACCGCTGGGTGGCAAGGTGCATGGACAATTCATTATAAAGACTCCGATTTCAAAGCACTGGGTGAAGAGGCTTTTTCACCTCCGGCTAAATCAGAAATGTTTGCTGTTGCTTGGTTAGAAGAGAAACACTTCGGTTCGGTACTGTTACAGTTAGGTGCAAGGCTAGAGCAAGTAAATATAGATGCAGATGATAGCTTAATTGGTTTTGAAGAATCTCATCAAGATCACGATGAGGTGCATGCTGAAGACGCACACGATGACCATCATGAAACCTTAGTTTCATTCGAGCAACAGTCATTTACGCCAATGAGCGCATCAGTAGGCGTAGTATGGAATTATCAACCGGGATATAACATAGGATTCTCTACGGCCTTATCTCAAAGAGCAGCCTCTGCAGGAGAGTTATTCTCCTTTGGTCCTCATATAGGAACTAATACCTTTGAAGTCGGCGCTATGTTTGATGTGCATCAAGAAGGTGATGAAATACATGTTGAGTTAGCAGAGCAAGCACCAAGTGTTGAAACATCACTTAATTTTGATTTAACCTTCCGAAAATTTAATGGTGATTTTGGCTATGTCATCAGTGCTTTTTATAACCGTGTTGATGATTATTATTATCAGCGAGATACCGGGCTATTTTTTGTTGAGGAGCACGGCCATGCCGATGAGCACGAAGATGAAGCGGGCCTACCAATTCTTGTGTATCAGCAAGATGATGTTGAGATGTACGGCGCCGAGGCTCAGTTTGTTTATCAGGTTTCATCGTCATTTAAAACAAGCTTAATTGCTGATTACATTCGTGCACGCCTAGTGAATGAAGATGAAAACGATAATTTGCCGCGTATCCCGCCGATGCGAGTTGGTGCTATTTTCAATTACCAAGCTGATAAGTTTGATAGTGAGTTAAGCGTGAGTCATTACTTCGAACAAGACGATATTGCTGAGCTAGAAACAAGCACAGATAGTTATACCATGGTTGATGCGAACTTTAATTACTACATTAATGGAGTTGGTGATGATTTAACTGTGTATTTGAAAGGACAAAATTTAACAGATGAACATGCCCGCGTTCACTCATCATTTCTTAAAGAAGTAGCACCATTGCCTGGGCGTAATTTTAGCGTTGGCATTCGAGGAAGTTTTTAAAAAGGAATACTAAGTTGAATAAGTTATTTCCAACTTGGCGCCACTTTAAGACTTAAAGGTAAGCTATTGATTGAAAAAAATAGTAACTCAGGAGCATATGTTACTGAGTTACTATTCGCTTATAAGCAGTATTTTTGTCAAGGTGAAAAATCATTTAACGCAGTAGGTAAAATTGGCATAAAAAGGAGGCTATATAGTTATATAGCCTCTTTTTTATGCCTGTTATCGAGTTTGTTTTTTTTCGAACTCTACAGCAACTTTATACCTTCTTTGACGATAGCTATCTTACCTTTCTTGAGTAAGTTCCCTACCGTGGCTTTAAAGGTCTTTTTACTTACCCCTAATGTTCGTTGAATCAACTCTGGTGCACTCTTATCATTTAATGGCGTTAAACCACCTCTATCTGCAATATGTGCTAATAGTTTCTCAGAAAAGTCATTAACCTTATTTTTGCTACCGCGGGTTAAAATGAGATCTAAACGGCCATCATCACGGACTTGTTTGATATAACCCGGAATTTTTTTACCAACTCTAAGGTGTTGAAAGATTTCATTATCGTAAAGTAGGCCCCAATGTAAGTCATTAACAATTGCTTTGAATCCTAAATCCGTTTTTCCACCAATAATCAAATTGACCTTATCACCTTGTTGGTAGTCGGCAGGCCAAATATCAATAAATTTATCGAGTTTACTTGAGGCGGCAATGCGGTTAGTTATTTGATCTAGAAAAACCCTGACAAGATAGTATTTACCGACTTCCATCTTGGTATGCTGTTGATTAAATGGTACTAATAAATCTTTAGGTAACCCCCAATCAAGAAAAGCACCAATTTTGTTTACTTGTACAACTTTTAAAGAGACAAACTCACCGACTTGCGCTAATGGTGCCGTTGTTGTTGCTACAAGTCTGTCAGCAGAATCAAGGTATAGGAAGGCTTTAATTTTTTCACCAACCTTGCAACCTTCTGGTAAGCAGCGTGAAGGTAATAAAATTTCACCTAATTCTCCGCCATCAAGGTATGCGCCTTTGTCTAACATGGCAACAATGTTGAGCAGGTTGAATTTACCGATGGTTGCTTGTGTTGTATTTTGAGAATCTGTCATGAAAAAAGCCGTGGAAAAATTTTTTTCATTATAACGTATTCAAAAAGTTATACCCACTGATTTCAATTCGATTGCACTGACTATATCTTCTAGTATTCAATATGCACTTTAAAAGTTAATGGCTATACATGTGGCGATTTTAACAATGTTAATGATAAACCACTCAAGAATTAGTGAAAAAGACTAATAATAAAAAATACTATGGTTGAAAATATCCTGTCTTAGAAAAACACCTAATAAAATAAATTAATTAACCTGCTGTAAAATAAGCTTTTTATTGTTTTTGTCGCGTCATCGTGTATTTTTACTCTTTTTTGGCGTGCATCTTGTAATACTGAGTTACATCTTTGTTAATACTTGTAATCAAGAATTCGTTATTCTAGCGCTATTAAAATAAAGATAAATTTGCGCACAATGAAGCAAATAAAAAAATATATAAAACTTTTAAAGAAAAAAGGGATTAAAAGTGGCCACTAAAAAACAAATTATTATACCTATAGTTATCTTAGCAACAGGCATTGCTGCCATGGCTGTTTTTTCTAGTATGAAAAAGCCACCAGAAGAAAAAGCTGAAGTTGATAACACGCCAATCGTAGCGGTAAGCGAAATCTCAGTGACACCAATGACATTAGAAGTAAACTCTTATGGCATGGTGACTCCTAAATATGAAACAGAGCTCATTGCCCAAGTTAACGGTGAAATAGTTGAATTGAGCGACACATTTCTTCGCGGTGGTTTTGTTAAAAAAGACCAATTGTTAGCGCGGATAGATCCGAATGATTATCAAGCGGCGCTTATTGATGCACAAGCCGCTATGGCAACTGCTAGAGCTGCACTAGAAACAGAAGTTGCTCAAGGTAAAGTGGCAGAGCGTGAGTGGAAGCAAATAACAGATACTTCGCCAACAGAGTTAAGCTTACGTAAACCGCAACTTGCGCAGGAACTTGCACGTGTTAAAGCAGCACAAGCCTCAGTATTACGTGCTGAACGCAACTTAGAGCGTACAGAAATAAGAGCGCCGTATGATGCCATGATCAATAGTCGTAATATTGGCTTAGGATCCTTTGTCGGTGTTGGCAGTAAAATTGGTCATGTACTGGCAACCGAGACAGCCGAAATACGTTTACCTGTTGCTGATAATCAACTTGAGTTTTTAGCTAACCACGGCGTGAATGCAAAAGTAAATCTTTTGGGGAAATATGCGGGTAAAGATATGCAATGGAGCGCTACTATCAAGCGAAATGAAGGGGTTATAGATAATAAGAGTCGTATGGGCTATTTAGTCGCAGAGCTAAATGATCCGTATCAGTTAAAAAGTAATGCTGAGCAGAAGATAACGCCTCTTCGTTTTGGCAGCTATGTTAACGCTAAAATTGTTGGTAATAGCATTGCCCAAGCAACCTCAGTACCAAGACATTTAGTGATTGATGGCAAGGTTGCTATTTTAGATAGTGATTCACGATTGCATTATGCGGTAATTGACATTGTTCGCCAGCAAGGTAGTCATGTGATTGTTTCAAATGGTCTACAAAATGGTGACCAACTGATTGTGTCAGCGCTAGATTACCCTGTGGATGGCATGAAATTAGCTTTAGCTTCAGATGCTTTGCAATTGGAAGAAAAAGACCAAGAAACTGAGCAGGGTGAAACTCAAATGGCGAATAATATTGAGTCAGGAGAATAGTTATGAGCTCTAGTGATTTGATAACTAATGAAAAAAATGACAGCGAAAACTTAAATAGACCTCATGCTGATATCGATACAAAAAAAGGCATTATTGCCTGGTTTGCGCGTAATACTATTGCTGCCAACTTACTTATGGTTTTTATTTTGCTTGGTGGCGGTTTAACGGCACTAACCATAAATAAACAGATGTTTCCCCAAGTAGAGTTTAACTGGATTTCGTATGCCGCGCCATATCCTGGGGCCGCACCACAAGAGGTTGAAGAAGGTATTACCATTAAGATTGAGGAAGCGCTTAAATCAGTCCAGGGTCTTAAACGAGTAATTACCTATTCGAATCGAAATTATTCCAACGGCTGGTTTGAAGTTGAACTGGATTATGATCCACAAGTGGTACTTGAAGAAGTTAAATCAGCGATAGACTCTATTTCCAGTTTTCCTGAAGGTATGGAGCGAATCAAAGTTGAAAGAGAGAAATTTCGTCAAGAAGTGATGTACATCAGCTTGTATGGTGACTTAACCAATGGTGAATTGAAAGAGTTGGGGCGCAAAATTCATAATGAAATTCAGCAACTACCCGGTATCAGTATTTCTGAGTTATATAGTGGTTTAGCTTATGAAATATCCGTTGAAGTTAGTAAAGACAAATTACGAGAATATGGTTTAAGCTTCAGAGACGTTGCTAACGCGGTACGCAGTTTTTCCCGCAATATGTCAGCGGGACAGATACGCGCAGAAAATGGATATATCAACTTACGCGTTGAAAACCAAGCCTATCGTGGTTATGAATTTGAACAAATTCCAGTGCTTACCTTAGAAGATGGCACAAAAGTCATGTTAGGAGAGGTTGCGACCATTAATGATGGTTTCCAAGAAGGATTGCAGTACTCTAAGTTTAACGGCGAAAACTCTATCACTATTTTTATTGGCGCCTCAGAGAATCAAAGTATCACGAAGATTGCTGATATTATGAATAGCTATGTTGATGATAAGTCATCGGTTTTACCTAAAGGTGTTAAGTTAGAAACCTGGGTTGATTTAACATATTATCTCAATGGTCGTTTGAATATGATGCTAGACAACATGAAAAGTGGTGCTGTATTAGTCTTTTTGATGTTGGCTCTCTTTTTACGTGTTCGTTTAGCCTTCTGGGTAATGATGGGCTTGCCAGTATGCTTCTTAGGCACTTTATTATTTATGCCGATGGAGTTTATCGGTGTTACCATCAATGTTATTAGCTTATTTGCCTTTATATTGGTCTTGGGTATTGTAGTTGATGACGCCATTGTTATGGGAGAAAGCGCCCATGATGAAATAGAAGAGCACGGCCATACTACAGACAATGTTATTCGTGGTGTTAAACGTGTCGCTATACCCGCAACTTTTGGTGTATTAACGACTATTGCTGTATTTATACCTTTCCTCTTTGGTGAAGGACCATCATCAGCCTTTGGCAAAGCCATTGGTGGGGTGGTAGTTTTATGTCTGATATTCTCCCTAATAGAATCAAAACTTATTTTACCTGCGCATTTAGTTAAAATGAAAGTGAAAAAGTTTAATTCGAGAAACCCTCTGGATAGACTTCGAGCTTGGATTGATACGAAGTTGAAAAACTTTATCGAAAATATTTATCGTCCCACTTTAGTAACCTTTATTGAATATCGATATGCAGTACTGATGTTTTTTATCAGTTTGATGTTGCTAAGTGCTGGTTTATTTGGTGGTGGTTTAGTGCGTTATGTTGGTCAACCTAAAATCCCTCATGATTTTCCTCGAATTAGTGTGGAAATGAACATAGATGCTTCGGAAAAATCCACCTTAAATACCCTGTTAAACATTGAAAGTATTATTTATAAAATAGATCAGGACATTGAAGAGCAATATGGCAGCTCGATGATTGCCGATATGCAAGTTGACTTGCGTAGTAGAACTAATGGTCAAGTGATGGTTAAGTTAGTTATTCCAAAAGAAAGAGCGATCAATACTTTTGAACTTGCTGATTTGTGGCGAAATGCTATTCCTGATTACCCTGGTGTTAAATCGCTAACCATTAGTGATAACTTCTTTGGTAGTGGCCGTGATGATGGTGATATTGCCTTTAGATTGGAAAGTCAGAATGATGCACAGCTTATGGCGGCAGCACAAGAATTAAAAACTAAACTAAATACCCTCAAAGGTGTGGGTGATGTGAATGATTCCCGCCAAACTAGTGCGAAAGAAGTGCAATTCACCTTAAAACCCCTAGCCTATAGCTTAGGCTTAACTCTAGAAGATATTGCCTCGCAAGTTAGTTATAGCTTTTATGGCTTAGAGGCACAGCGTATTTTGCGTGATAGCGAAGAAATTAAGGTGATGGTGCGTTATCCCCTTGAACAACGCAGCAGTGTTGGCCATGTTGATAATGTTATGATTCAGGCGCCTAATGGTGCTGAATTGCCTTTATCCGAGTTAGCAGACATTACTCTGACCGATGGTGTTACTCGTATTCGCCGTGAAAATGGTAATCGAACTATTAATGTGTGGGCATCTGTTGATGCTGAGCAAGTTGAGCCCTTTGAAATAGCTAAAGATGTTCGTGATAATTTTATACCTAACTTACTTAGAAAATATCCATCGGTAAAAAGCGAAGTATCAGGTCGTATTCAGGAAGAAATGGATGGTGCCGCGGAACAAGTTCGTGATCTATTAATTTCTATCATGATTATATTTTCACTATTGGCAATACCATTAAAGTCCTACTCTCAAGCTTTGATGATATTAACCGTGATACCTTTTGGTATTATTGGCGCAGTGTTTGGTCACATGATATTAGGCTTAGATTTAAGTGTGTTATCCATGTTTGGTATTGCCGCTGCTTCAGGTGTGGTAGTTAATGACTCTTTAGTTATGGTCGACTTTGTTAATAAGGCAAGAAAACGTGGAGAGCGTTTAAAAGATGCTGTGATACATGCTGGAACCAAACGTTTTCGCGCTATTCTGTTAACTTCGATCACTACCTTTATTGGTTTAGTACCGATCATTTTCTTTGAAACCAGTGCTCAGGCACAAATAGTGATCCCTATGGCGGTATCACTGTCGTTTGGGGTATTGTTTGCAACGATAGTCACCTTAGTATTAATTCCAAGTTTGTATATTATTATAGAAGATATCAAGCGATTAACATCGCGCCTTATTGCAGGGGTTAAACGATTTTTCTCAGGTGATAAACAAACAGAACTCACTGCAAAAATTGCTACTATGAAAGAGCCATAACTTAGTAAGCACTTTGTGAGTTAATATAAAATTGCGAGAGAAGAAAAGGCAAAATCACAGTAAGTTGATTTTGCCTTTTTTAATTTGGGATGAGCGCTATTTTTTGGCTGAGACAAGTTTAATTAAAACAGTTTTGGATAAATATGCCTCATCGACATCCTCTAACTTGTTATATCGGATCATAGATCGAAGACCGTCAATATAGGCTTGTCCACGTTCAGAATACTTATCTAATGTACCAGCTAACTCTAATCCTGTTATGGCCTTATTCTCTTGACGTAACTTCGCTCTTAATACGCGAAGTTTTTTATAAGCACTAGTCGTATTAATATTCAGCATATAACCTTCAACAGAGTCCAGTGGACTATCAAAGCGAGCTAAGCCATAGTTGCCCAACTCTTTTCGTTGTTGTTTAGGTATCATTCCCTTACCTGAAAAATCCCATTGACCAAAAAAAGCATTACCTTCTTCGGTAAAGCGTGAGGTCGCCCACCCACTTTCCTCTGCTGCTTGCGCCAATGCTAATGATGGCGGCATAATATCAACTTGCTGCAATAATTGTTGGCGTTGGTTTTCAGTCAGAGTTAATGTTTTATTGTTAAATAAACGATATTTTTTAGCGATAACAAGCAATGCTTCTGATGATAAGGGTGCTGATTTTACAGTTTGGCGCTCTGCAAGAATATTCTCATTAGATATTAAAACTAAAGGTGCCATTAGTCGAAAAAACACCTGTTTTTTTTGTTTGACGGGGATCTGGCTTGAGGTTTCTTTCCATCTTTCACTGACGCCTTCGAACGTTAATCTTGGTACTTCTCTAACACCGTTTTTCCAATCATTACTGGTGTAATTATGTTTTTTAAATAAGGTCATTAAGGCATCAAGAGAGTGGATTTCTACTTCGACAAATTGACTTTTAGCATTATATGCAATGGTAGGTAGGCAGGTAATACTTGTTAATACGAGCATTAATACAACAGATTTTTTAATCATAGAGCTATCCTTAAATGAGAAAACTGAAGTCATACCATTGTATAGTCGTAAATTTGGATTGTAGGTAATGCAATTTATTATGTCAAAATGCAAAGACGACTTAGGGATATGATGTTTTTTAATTGTAAATAATGCTATAAATAATAATCCCTTACTAATATTCGTTAGATTCAGTACCTTATGATAGCGAAAGTTGAGCTTTGAATACCTGATGATGGAACGTCTGACAAGAATAATACTGCTATTATTTTTATTCACCACAGCAAGTCTAGGATTGGTGAATAAAACGTGGGCTCAGGATAGTCAATTAAAGAAACAACTAACCAAGATTAGCCAGAAATCAGATAAAAAATCCGCACTGGAAGAGTTAATCATTCTGTATGGCTCGCCAGAGCTTACTATTGGTGAAAAGGCTGAAGTATCGTTAAGTCAGGGAAAGGTACTGTTTAGCCTACATCAATACAATCAGGGGATTGATGCGGTTAATAATGCCATTGAATTGGCTCAACAATCTGAGCTTTTCAGTTTAAAAGCTCAAGCTGATAAAATGTTGGGTATACTGTTTTATTATCAGGGTGAATTAAAGCGAGCACTGAAGGCATATCAAATATCTTTGGCTTATTATGATAATAACCAAATTATTGGCATGAATATGTTTGCGATTGAACGTGCTAATTTATTAAATAATATCGCGCTCGTTTATACCTCCTTAGGCCAATCAAATTTAGCATTGATAAATTATCAACTTGCGGAGCCTTTGTATGCCCGCTATGGTAATGAAGAAGACAAAATAGATGTTCGCTATAATATCGCTGCTTTGCTTATTAGTTTAAGACGCTTTGATAGTGCTATCGATATACTGACTGTAGTAATAGATAAACGCCAACAACTAAAAGACGGTTATGGTGTGGCTTCAGCGAAAGCTGATTTAGGCATAGCTTACAAATATTCTGGGCAGTTTTCACTGGCTAAGGCAAATTTATTGTCTGCACTAGAGTATTTTCAACAACATGGTTTTAAACACGATATAGCTGCACAGATGCATAATATGTCTGAACTCTATAATGATATGTTTGATGTCGAGCAGGCCATGTATTATGGAAAAAAGGCCTTGATTATCAGTGAAGAAGTTGGGCACCAAAAGGCCTATGCAGGTAGTTTGCAAAGTTTGGCAAAAGCTTTTTTTTATTCTGGTAACTTTAAACAAGCTGAGCATTACATCGAACGGTCAATTGCTGTTGGTAAAAAAATTGATTACCAAATACTACTAACCGAAAATTTAGCTATTTCAGCCTTAATTAGTGCTAGCAATCAACAATTTATTAAAGCACTTAAAGAGCAGCAGCAATATGAAAAAAGTTATCTACTCACTTCTAATAATACCCTGAATGCTAAGTTGGCGGAGTTTGAATCTGAACAACTAAATCAAAAAATAGTAGATTTAGAGCAGCGCAGAAAGCTGCAGGTTTTACAATCGGCTAAAATCGAGCAACAACGTAATATTATCATTTTAATTCTAATTTTAGTTCTCGTAGTGACCTTTTTTATCTATCGCCGTTATCTTGAAAGGCGCTTAACACAAGAATTAGAATTACGAGTAAAACAACGTACCCATGAACTGGAAGATTTGACGATAGAATTAGAAAAAGCCAATCAAGTGAAAAGTCAATTTTTAGCAAATATGAGCCATGAGATTCGTACACCACTAACAGCTATTGTTGGCCATGCGGAAGCCATTATTCATGACGATATAGATAAAGATAAAGTACAAGAAGACATAGAAGTTATTCATGGAAATAGTTTACATCTACTTGAGTTGATTAATGATATTTTGGATTTAAGTCGTATTGAAGCGAATAAATTTGAATTAGAAATTCAATCTCTTGACTTAGTTGAGTTGCTTCAAGACTTATCTCATACTTTTACTTCACAAGCCCAACAAAAGCATTTAGATTTTACTATTGAACATCAATTACCTTCACCCTTTATTATTCACGTTGATAGTTTACGATTAAAGCAAATTTTACTTAACTTATGCGCTAACGCGATAAAGTTCACTGAAAATGGCCAGGTAATGCTCAGCATTAGTCGGCAAAAAGAACAACTTATTTTTACTGTTACTGATACTGGCATAGGATTAAGTGAGGAGCATTTAGCCCAAGTTTTTGAAATTTTCACCCAAGCAGATAACAGTATTAGTAGACGTTTTGGTGGCTCAGGGCTTGGACTGACTTTATCAAATCAGTTAGCAAAATTAATGTCTGGGAATATCGAAGTAAGCAGTGAATTAGGCAAAGGAAGCTGTTTTTGTTTAACACTCCCTTATCAACATGATAGTAATGACTGTATTGCGCCTTTAGTTGATTCGCCTTCTATGGATAGTAGCGAAGTATTTTTTAGTGGGAAGATATTGCTGGCTGAAGATCACGATGACAATAGGCGATTGATCGCCCGCTTATTAACGAGCTTAGGACTGGAGGTCATTGTTGCCAGTAATGGTAAGGAAGCGGTATCACTTTGCGTGGCAAATCAACCCGACTTAGTACTTTTGGATATTCAAATGCCGGAAATGGATGGCGTTGAAGCGTTTAAAACCCTGCGAGCTTTGGGGTGTAATCAGCCTATTTATGCTTTAACGGCGAACGCTATGTCTCATGAGGTCAGCCAGTACTTGGGACTTGGTTTTACGGGACATTTAAAGAAGCCCATAGAAAGAAAACATTTTATCGCTACTATCGCTAAATATTTAACGAGTAAGCCAAATAAAAGTTCGCAAATTAACTCACAAGATAACTTAGTAAGGCAACCGATTACGACCAGTGAGCTTATTAATAAAGCTGAAAAAAGCCTCTCTCAGGTTGATTTAAGTGACTTAATTGCTGAATTTAAAGTCAACCTTAGTAAAGATAAAGAAGAGCTCATTCGTTATAGAGATAAGGGGGATATAAAAGCAATAGCTTTACTTGCTCACCGCTTAGCTGGAGCTGCACAAATGTTTGGCTTTATAGAACTAAATCAGGCAGCAAAAGAGTTAGAGACTATAATTAGAAAAGGATCAATGACAGATAAGCCAGCGCATGATTTGATTGGTGAGTTGACGCATTGTTTAGTAGATGAAATTAACTTGATAGAGCATCAGTAGAATACCTATGGTAAAACAATTTTCTTATTCCCAAGCATTGTTGGCGCTAGCCATTGCTCTGTTAGCATTGTCTTTATTTAAATTTACAATGCATGTGCCAGCTATTATCAGTGCCATTGAGAAAACGACAACGACAGTAGATTTAGTTAGTCCTAAAGTGGATGATATTGTTAGTGAGGTTGCTTTAGTGAGAATTGAAGTAAGCAAAGTGAGAAATTTAGTCTCTAAACAAACGCCTGCTATTTTATCACAAGTTGAAGCGACTCTGCCTGTTGTACAACAAGTCATCGTTGAAAGCGAATATTACTCTCGGCAATTACCAAGGTTGTTGGATCAAATAGCAAATATTGAACAGCAAGTAGAAAAATTGCAAGCTTCTATGCCAGCGATACTAAAACGTGTTGATGATGTTGTTATAACGACCAATAATACCACTGAAGAGGTTGCTCGTTGGCGACCCCATTCCACTCGTTATTTAAAGGAAATTGAGCTTTCCAGAGAATACGTTCCAGAATACCTTACCCGTATTGAAAATACTGTAGTTGATGCTAAAACTGTTGGTTCAGAAGCGAGTAGCGGTCTGGTTTCTGGCTTTTTTAAAGGTGTGATTAACTTGCCATTTGAAGTAGTATCGGGTTTGACAGGTATTGTCGATGCGGACTCTCGTTCCGCTAAGAATTTAACCGCTCGAGATATTGCACTTATGCAAGAAAAAGTAGTGGTATTACTTAATGACAGCAACCAAACAAAGTCAGTTTGGCAAAATGTTGAAAGTGGTAATCGTGGCACTATTATTAAAGGTAAAAAGAGCACTCGAAATAACCAACAATGCCTAATGGTTACGTTTAATAACCACTTTGGCGATGATAAAGAAACACTTAAAGAGTTAATGTGTATAAATGATAAAGGATTATGGAAAGTTATCTAACCCAGACTAGTACGAATTGTGAACTATTGGTAGGCTGAACCTCTGACTCTGATTTATTTTCTCTACGCAAAACAAGAGCATAAACGTAACTAAACTGGTATAACATAATATTTATTGTGTACAATACGGTCAATAAAAGTTTGTATTCTAAAATATGTTAAATAGGAATGGAAAATGGCTAGAGAACAATTTGGTATTTGCGCTGAACCAAACCTTCATGGGAATTATTTATTATTCAATGCACTAGATGATAAGAATGCTTTTATTCGTGCGGCGATATCTCGTTTGCCTAAGCTATTTGATAACTATTCAGAGCAGTTTTCAGAAGCCAACCTTATTGGGGTTGTTGCTATAGGCGATGCATATTGGGATGAGTTTTATCCTGAAGCACGTCCCGCTTTGTTAGCACCATTTCCTACCATGCATAGTGATGACAGAGTTGCCCCGACAAACAGTTATGATATTTATATTGAAATTCGCAGTGACCGTGCTGATGTTAATCATATTGTCAGTACTAAAGTGTGTCAATTACTCGGTGATAGTGTTGAGTTAATAGAGCAAGTGCAAGCGTTTAGGTTTTTAGACGGCAGAGATTTAACGGGCTTTGTTGATGGCACAGAAAACCCTCAAGGTTTACATCGTCGAGAAGTTGCTTTGGTTAAAGCGCAAGATGATATTAATTTTGTCGGGGGGAGTTATTTACATACTCAACGCTATCAACATAACTTAACACTTTGGAACTCTCTCGCTGAACATGAACAAGAAGATGTTTATGGTCGAACTAAATTAGATAATGTTGAATACGATAGTGATGATAAGCCGCTTACAGCGCATACTAAACGCACTAGCCTTAAAGATGAACAAGGCAATAGCATTGAAATTGTAAGGCAAAGTATGCCTTATGGTGATATGAAGCGGAAAGGCTTATTTTTCGTTTCGTATTGCCAGTCACCTAAGCCCTTCGAAATTATGCTCAAAAGTATGATTCATGGAGATGGTCATGGTAATTCAGATCATTTACTTAAATATACTCAAGCGGAAACGGGTAGTGCCTTTTTTGCACCAAGTTTGACTTTTCTTGCTCATGTTGCAGATATAGATTAACGTTTGATTTCCTTACTAAAGCCTACTTTAGTAAGGTTCGTGCTGTGGCGAGTGCTTGCTTATTTTACGCTAGTATCAGCTTTCTGTGCAGATAATACTTCATGATAATCCTGAGCAATATAATGTCCTTGATTAATGGCTAACTCCGACTCAGGGGCTATTGTCCCTAAAGGCAACAAAGCTGGGCCCGTCGGCTCAGCTAATAAGTAATTTACGTTATTATGGGTAATGGTTACTTCTCCCGGTTCACCTTGAATATTGATACCAATAAAAGCATGGCCCTCAATATAGATTAACGCCATATCAATTCGTGGCATTAATGCTCTTAATAAAGATGCAGTTAGTGTCATTTTACTATCGCAATCTCCCTGATTTTCCCATAGCAGTTGTAAAGGAGGATTAAAACCAGCACCAGATGAAGTAAGACGAGATTCTAAGGGGTTATAAGGAATACTTTGCACAAAACCTAATACATAGTTAGTGACTTTTCGAATATTCTTAATAGATACATGCTCTAAAATCAGTGGTTTTAATGGTTTTAAATCTAAGACCGAATCATTAGCAATTCTAACATGATCGACTTTAATACCAGTTACCTGATTATGGTTGGTAAACGCTTGATAATAGTTATCTTCAAAATACTGCTGTCTCACCTCATTCTCTAGTAGCGCTAAAGTTTGATAAGCTTCTGCTACTTTACTACTGTCTGAGCCCTTGGCTTCAATGAAAAATCTGTCTTGTTGCTGTCGATAAAAAATCTGTACACCTTGTATAGGGGTTTGTTGCATTTTTTTCTTAATACGTTTGAGGATTGTTTTTTGAGCATAACTATTCTGATATGTTTTAAAGCTCCTAAAGCGTTCAAATAGCCCTTCTTGATTCAGGTTAAAGCTCATTGTCTGTTTGGTTTTGGTGTAATCGAGCCATTGATATTGAAAATGATACTCTTGCCCCATTTGAGCTTTACTAAAACTTAGCTGCTGTGCCTGTGTTTGACTAATACATAATAAAAGGCCAGCTATTGAAAGCGGAAGATGAAACTTTTTAATAAAGGCAAAAGGTAAGTCTGGGATCACGTCAATTTCACTCATTAGTACAGGTTTTCAAAATTATTGTCATTTTTATTAATGTGTATACATATTTTTTTAAATGGCAATTGCACAGTCAGGTTTAACTATCCACTTTATTGGTAAAATGTACAAACTCTAAGTAAGACATTAACTTAATTTCAAGGATAATAGCAAAGAGTGTTCAAAGATCTAACCAGTAAATAGCTCTAATTCTTTTATTAATCTCTGCATAAGATAAAAAATAGCCGGCTAATGTTCAATATAGCTTTACATTTTTACGATTTATATTATTATTCAAACAAGCGTTTTAATTGTGTGTTTAGCACGCAGAAATCCAAATTTACTAAGGGAAGTCACCATGGCTGAGTATAAAGTTCCGTTAAATGATATGAGTTTTTTGCTTTACGAAGTGTTTAAAGCAGATGAAATGTGGCAAACATTACCTAAACTAGCGGAGCAAGTTGATAAAGATACTGCTCAAGCTATTTTGCAAGAGTGTGCCAAAATTGCAGAACAAGAACTTGATCCTATAGCTCGACAAGGTGATGAAATTGGGGTGAGTTTTAACGACGGAGTCGTTACCACGGCTCCTGGTTATAAAGAAGCCTTTAATACTTATGCTGAAGGCGGTTGGACTGCTCTTGGTGGTGATGTTAACTATGGCGGCATGGGCATGCCAAAAATGTTAACGGCAATGCATGAAGAAATGTTATGCAGCGCTGATATATCTTTTGCACTTTATCCCGTCCTTACTGCAGGTGCAGCACTATCACTAGCAAAACATGGTAGTGAAGAATTAAAGGAACGTTATTTGACACGAATGTATGCAGGTGATTGGTCTGCATCTATGTGTTTAACAGAATCACATTCAGGCTCAGATCTTGGTATTATTCGTACCAAAGCCATCCCACAAAATGATGGCAGTTATAACATTACCGGTAACAAAATATTTATCACAGGTGGTGAGCATGATCTGACTGAAAATATTGTTCATTTAGTCTTAGCTAAATTACCTGATGCACCAGCAGGTCCCCGTGGTATTTCACTGTTTTTAGTACCTAAGTTCAATGTTAATGATGACGAAACACTTGGTGAATTTAATAATGTGAGTTGTGGCTCTATAGAGCATAAAATGGGTATCCATGCCTCAGCAACTTGTGTAATGAACTTTGATGATTCAAAAGGTTTCTTAATTGGAGAGCTAAATAAGGGTCTAGCTTGTATGTTCACTATGATGAACTTTGAGCGTATTGGAGTAGGGATCCAAGGTTTAAGTGCTGCGGTACGTTCTTATCAAAATGCGTTAGAGTATGCAAAAGATAGACTACAAGGAAGAGCGCTAGATAGTAAAACTAATGGTGTTAAAAACCCTGATCAAGAAGCGGATTCTATCATGGTTCATGGCGATGTTCGTCGCATGCTGTTAAATATGAAAGCTCTAAATGAAGGATCACGTGCGCTTTCTAGTTATATTTCTATGCAACTTGATTACGCAACTTATGGTGAAGGTGAAGAGCAGACTAAAGGTGAAACTTTAGCGGCACTGATGACACCTATTGCCAAAGCATTTTTTACTGATTTAGGCTTTGAAAATACGGTTGCGGGCCAACAAGTTTTTGGTGGCCATGGTTACATTCGTGAATGGGGCCAAGAACAATTAGTACGTGATGCGCGCATTACTCAAATATATGAAGGAACCAATGGTATTCAAGCCATGGATTTATTGATGCGTAAAGTAGCAGGTTCCAAAGGTGCTATGCTAAAAGTGTTTACAGATGAAGTGAATACTTTCATTGAAAGTAATGCAAATGACGAATCTATGCGTGAGTTTATTACACCTCTAGCAGCTGCAGTAGCCGACTTGACTGAGTTAACAAGTGATTTATTATCTAAGTCACAAGATGATATCAATGAGCTCGGTGCTTCTGCTAATGACTATTTACATGTCTTTGGTTATACAGCGATGGCATTTGTTTGGGCAAAAATGGCAAAGGTCTCTTTGTCACAGCAAGACAACAATGGTGAAAGCGGTCAAGATTTCTATCAAAGTAAATTACATACAGCTCGTTACTTTTTTACTCGACTATTACCACGTCGAATTTCATTAATTGCATCAGCAAAATCAGGCAGTGAATGTTTGTTTGCTATTGATGATGAGTTATTTTAAGCCTATAAAATAGCTTCTGTTAGGGGGCGTTTTTTCTTTCTGGAAAAACGAACCCTAATTTTTCACCTTTATCACCCCTGTCGCTAAAAATAGACACCATTTCACTAAAAAAAATAAATAATTTTCCTTTTTTGGGATAACTTGCCACAAAAGCCCACGATTTCATCCACTTCCTCACAAGGCCTAATTTTACTGGTGTTTTAGCCAGTGTCTGTACTTTCATTTTTCATTTTCGTCACTTGACAGATCGTTGCTTTTTTCACTAAACTGTAGCAATGTGGAAAAAAGTGGAGAAATGTGGATCTTACATTCTAATTAGATAGCACATTCTTAATCACCTGTTTATTTATTGTTCAAAAGAGTGAAGTAATAACAGATATGTTTAGAGGCACCAGCGCTATAACGCTTGACAGTAAAAATAGGATTACGATACCGACCAAGTATCGTGAAGAGCTATTTGCTGATTGCCATGGAAAAATGGTCTGTACAGTTGATATTCAACATCCGTGCTTATTACTTTACCCACTACCCGAATGGGAAGAAATTGAACTGAAACTGTGTAATTTATCAAGCATGAACCCACAGGAGCGATTGTTACAGCAAGTCATTTTAGGCAATGCCAGTGACTGCGAGATAGATAAAAGCGGTAGGTTATTAATAAACGGACCGTTGAGACAACATGCAGGCTTAGAAAAAAATGTCATGCTTGTGGGTCAGTTGAAAAAATTTGAAATTTGGCATGACACAGCATGGCAGGCGCAAATGCAACAAGGCATTAGCAAAATACAATCGGGCGAAATTGAATTGACTGAACGCTTACTAGACTTATCACTTTAGTTTTATCAAAGTCACTTTTTAAAAATAATGCGTTAACAAGGGTTATAAAAATATAACATGGAATTAGATACCTCTCATATCTCAGTGCTGCTCAATGAAGCCGTAGATGGTTTAGCTATAACCGATGACGGTTGCTTTATCGATTGTACTTTCGGTCGAGGCGGTCATTCTACCGTTATTCTTTCTAAATTGTCTGACAATGGGCGCTTAATTGCCATTGATCGCGATCCTACAGCAATTATTGCTGCTGAAAAATTCAAAGATGATTCTCGTTTTTTGATTGAACACCAAGGGTTTGCTGCGTTAGCTGATATTGCTGAAAAGCATGAATTAATGGGTAAAGTTGATGGGATTTTACTTGATCTTGGGGTTTCTTCTCCCCAACTTGATGAAGCTGAACGTGGCTTTAGTTTTATGAAAGATGGTCCTTTAGATATGCGTATGGATACGAGTAAAGGTCAAACCGCCGCAGAATGGTTAGCTGTTGCGGATGTAGAAGACATCACTTGGGTATTACGTACCTTTGGTGAGGAAAAACATGCATGGCGAATTGCTAATGCTATTGTTGATAGCCGTGATGACGCGCCGTTAACGAGAACAAGTCAATTAGCTAAGTTAATCAAAACAACCGCCCCTCAAAGAGAAATAAAAAAACATCCAGCAACTAGAAGCTTCCAAGCTATCCGTATGTATATTAATAGTGAATTGGATCAAATTGAGAAAGCACTCGCAGCATCGCTTGATGTGTTAGCTGAGGGGGGACGCTTGGTTGTTATTAGTTTTCACTCACTTGAAGATCGCTTAGTTAAACAATTTATGAAAAAACATTCGCAAGGTAAAAAAGTACCGAGAGGCTTACCTATCAGTGAGGTTGAATTGAATAAAGGTAAAAAACTTTCTTTGATTGGTCGTAAGTTAAAGCCGAGTAAAACAGAAGTCGAAGAAAATGTGCGTTCTCGTAGTTCAGTGTTACGTGTGGCAGAGCGTTTAGCGAGAAATACTGATTAATTATGGCTGCGCGTGCCTTAGTCTTTGATATTTGGCAAGATATTGTCCGTTATAGTGTTACTTATATCTTGCTGTTGTTTGTCGTGTTGTCTGCATTTTCTGTTATTTATTACAGCCATGTTAATCGACAGACAACCAGTGAACTTGAAGTTCTATTATCGCAAAAAGACGAGTTAAATATTGAATGGCGAAATTTATTATTAGAGCAAAGTAGTTTGGCAGAGCATAGTGCAATTGAGAGTAAAGCGAAAAATCTATTGGATATGAAGCGCCCGAATGGCAATTCAGAAGTAATTGTTACTTTAGAATAAGAAAGTTAGCGATGTAACTTTTTAGTAATAAGAAGTTTGTGATCCAGAAAATATAGAAAAATTTACTCAAATCTGAGTCAGGCAATAGTGAAACAATAATATAAATGAGAACGGTGTGAATAAAAAATCAGCCAAAAACAATAACCCACTAAATACCGCGCCATGGCGTTATTATTTAGTGCTGGCTTTTGTTGCGCTTATTTATATTAGTTTGATGGCTCGAGCCGCTTATATTCAAATTATTGAACCGGAAATGCTCAAAAAACAAGGCGATTTACGTTCTTTACGCGTTGCTTCTAACACGGTTCAGCGTGGTTCAATTGTTGATCGAAATGGCGCCGAACTTGCCATTAGTGTCCCGGTTGAAACAGTCTGGGCTGATCCTAAAATAATTATGGACAATAATGCCATTTCTATGACTAAACATTGGCAAGCGCTCGCCGACGTTCTGGATCAAGATATAAATAAACTTATCGCACGTGTCGTTAAAAACCCGCGTAAACGTTTTATTTATTTAGAGCGTAAAATTTCGCCAGCCATGGCCAGTTACATCAAAGAACTAAAAATCCCAGGAATACATTTACGTAAAGAATCAAAGCGTTTCTATCCTACAGGTGAAATCAGTGCCCACCTTATTGGTTTTACCAATGTTGATGATAAAGGTATTGAAGGTATTGAACGCATGTATGATGAGTTACTCACAGGGACTGGTGGTGCTAAACGTTTTAGAAAAGATGCCAAAGGACGAAAAATTGAAATAATTTCTGTTGAAGAGCCAGAGCAAGCGCAAGATATAACGTTAAGCATCGATCAACGTATTCAAGCTATTGCTTATAAAGAACTAAAAGGCGCTGTGCAGGCATTTAAGGCGACTTCTGGTTCGGTGGTGGTTGCCGATATTCACACTGGCGAGATATTGGCAATGACCAATAGTCCATCGTACAATCCGAATAACCGACGAAATACAGCAATTCATCGCTTTAGAAATCGTGCTATCACGGATATCTATGAGCCAGGCTCTACCATGAAACCACTCACGGCGTTAACGGCATTAGAATTTGGCTCAGCTAAAGCAGACTCAATCATTAATACGAGCCCAGGATGGATGCGCTTAGGTGGGCGTCGAGTGAGTGATCCAATTAATCGCGGTAAATTGTCGATTGAAGATATCCTTGTTACTTCGTCAAACATGGGAACCACTAAGTTAGCGCTATCAGTGCCCAAAGACTATTTGTTGAACAAGTTTTTTGATGCTGGGTTTGCTGATGATACTGGTACTAACTTAGTCGGTGAAAGTGCTGGAATGATGCATGATAGAAGTCGTTGGTCTAAATTTGAATTAGCAACACTATCTTGGGGAGCGGGACTCGCCATTACACCCGTGCAATTAACGCGTTTTTATATGGCGCTTGCCAATGGTGGAATAAAACGTCGATTAAGTATTGTTAAAAGCACAGATAAAACCACTGATTCAGAAGATCAAGAAAGAATTTTTTCTGCAAAAAGTAGCCTCGCAGTAACTCATATGCTCGAAGCTGTTGTTGATGAACATGTACCGAAAGCAAAAATTGATGGCTATCGTGTTGGTGGGAAAACGGGAACGTCGATCAAAGCCGTTGCTGGTGGTTATGGTAATGATTATGTTGCTCTATTTGCCGGAGTCGCCCCCATTTCTAACCCTGAAGTTGTTGTTGTTGTGGTTATTAATGAACCAAGTGGTGATCTTTATCATGGTGGCGAAGTTGCAGCTCCTGTCTTTTCCCGGGTGATGAAAGGTGCTTTACGAGTACTTAATGTCGCACCAGATGCACAAAAATCACGCACGGCTAGTAAGCATATTAAACTGACTCACCCAGAGCAAAAATTAGCAGAATTAGGAGATCATAATGTCTAAACCTGCTACACACTACATAGCTGCTTGTTTAGCTCAATATTCCATTACTGTACCGAGCTCTATTGATTTAAGTCGTTTTTGTGGTGATCTTCATAACGATAGTCGCGCTGTTGTTAAAGGTGATATTTTCTGCGCCATTATTGGTCACGATCAAGACGGTCGCCAATATATTGAGCAAGCAATACGAAAGGGTGCTAAATTAGTGATTGCTGAGTGTGAGGATATCAGTGAACATGGTGATGTTACTTTTACGCCAAGTGACAATAAGATAGCAATTATTAAGTTCTATCAACTTAACCAGCATTTATTTTCTCTAACAAAAAGTTTTTATCAAGCACCGCAAAATAATATGACCTTAGTGGGTATTACCGGTACAAATGGTAAGACGACTACTAGCCAACTAATAGCCCAGATGCTTAGTGCTTATGATAAGCCATGTGCTGTTATTGGGACCAATGGAGCAGGTCCTTTACAAGATTTACAGCCGATAGAAAATACTACGCCTGGTGCTTGTGAGCTCCACCAATTATTCAACCGTTTTAATGACGAGCACTCTGTTCATGGCAAGTTTAGCTATGTAACTATGGAAGTATCTTCTCATGCTTTATCACAAAATCGCGTGCAAGCAGACTTATTTGATATCGCAGTCTTTACTAACTTAAGCCGAGATCATCTTGATTACCACGGCTCTATGGCAAGTTATGGTGAGGCAAAAAAACAAATTTTCACTGCTGAGAGTCATCAAGTTGCGGTGCTTAATTATGATGATGAACAAGTACAGAAATGGCTAAAAAATTGGCCTGAGCAACAAACTCTTTGGTTATATAGCCGTGAACAAAATATTACCACTCATAAGCAATTTGTTATGGCTGAAGGTATTAAGCACCACAGTCATGGTGTTACTTTTAGACTTACTAGCCATAAAGGTAATATTGAAATAACTAGTCCATTATTGGGCGATTTTAATATTGATAATTTATTAGCGGCTATCAGTGTACTGCTTATTCAAGGTATACCATTAAGGGAACTGCCAAATTTAGTCGCCCAAGTAAATGCGGTTGCTGGGCGTATGGAGGCTACTAGTGCTAAGAATTTGGCAACGGCTGTTGTCGATTATGCTCACACCCCAGATGCGTTGGAGAAAGCCTTAAAAGCTTGTCGTCAACATTGCTCTGGTGAGCTTTATGTTGTTTTTGGTTGTGGCGGTGACAGAGATAAAGGCAAAAGACCTTTGATGGCAAAAGCAGCAGAGAAGTATGCCGATTATTTGATCGTCACTAATGATAACCCCCGCAGTGAAGATGCTCAGTTAATTGCCAATGATATTGTTGATGGTTTTGCCAATCCAGACGCAGAGAAAATAACTATTATTTTAGAAAGAGAACAAGCGATATTGAACACCCTAAAGAAAGCAAAGTTTGGCGATATCGTATTGTTGGCAGGTAAGGGCCACGAAGATTATGTCATTGTTGCTAAACATGATGAACAGGGTGCAATCATTGGCACTCAAAAATTAGCTTATAACGAACGTTTAGTCGTGCAGAGTTTTTATCAAAAGCATGCAGGCATAGCTACATTATCAAATGAGGCAAATTTATGATTACGATCTCACTGACTATGTTAGCTAGCGTGACTGATGGTGAACTTCTAATACCTGAAAAAAAACCTGAGTTAAGTCCCGATAATTTGACTATTAATCAGTTGGTTACTGATAGTCGGGCTATCGAAGAACATTCTGGTAAGGATATCGCATTTTTAGCGCTCAAAGGACCTAGCTTTGATGGTCACCGTTTTGCTAAGCAAGTTATCGAGCAGGGCTGTCAATTACTGATTGTTGATCATCACTTAGAGTCAGTAAAAAATGCCGTGCAATTAGTTGTTAATGATACGCGTATTGCTTTAGGTCAAATAGCTGCCTTTGTAAAAAATGAAGTCTCTCCTAAAACGGTAGGTATTACTGGTAGTAGTGGTAAAACTACCGTGAAAGAAATGGTTGCAGCAATTTTGTCTCGATTAGGTAATGTATTAGCAACCAATGGTAATTTTAATAACGACATTGGCGTACCGTTAACATTACTTCGCTTAGAGAATAGTCATGACTTTGCAGTGATTGAAATGGGCGCTAATCATATGGGGGAGATTGCCTACACCACTGCGTTAACTCAGCCAGATGTCGCCGTCATAAATAATATTGCTGCAGCACACCTTGAGGGCTTTGGCGATTTATGTGGCGTAGCTAGGGCAAAAGGGGAAATATTCTCTGGTCTTGGCGAAAATGGTGTTGCCCTTTATAACCAAGACACTAAGTATACTAGTAAATGGCAATGGCGCTTAACGGACAAAACGGTTCGTACTTTTTCTTGCTTTAATACGGGCACTAGTAAAGCTGATTGTTATAGCGAAAATGTCAACTTAGACAAGAATGGTTGCGCAACTTTTACTTTATACACGAGGCAAGGTCATTGTGATGTCACATTACCCGTACCTGGTAAGCATAATGTGTGTAATGCGGTTGCTTCAGCTGCAATTGCGTTAGAGTTTGGTGCTAGCCTTGAAGATATCCAGTTAGGTTTAGCACAAATGAAACCGGTAAAAGGTCGATTGAACTTACATCATTTTGAAAATAAGCGAACAGGCCGCAGTATAAAACTTATTGATGATAGCTATAACGCTAACCTTGAATCAGCCAAAGCTGCAGCACAATTATTATCAAATTATCCAGGTAAGCAATTACTTATTCTAGGTGATATGGGCGAATTGGGCAGTGAAGCACGCAGCTATCATCAAGAGGTTGGTACCTTTGCTAAGCGATTAAAATTAAATACTTTACTGTCTTTAGGTGTACTAAGCCAAGCAGCCAGTGATGCTTTCGCCAAAGACAATGATAACAATGAGCATAGTCAGCATTTTAATCAAAGGTCTGAGTTATTGACTTATTTATTTACCCTATTAAATGAGCAATTATCTGATGGCCAGCAAGATGTTGCTATTTTAGTTAAAGGCTCTAGAAGTGCACATATGGAGCATATAGTGAAAGAAATACTTGAATGGTTTAAACAAATGAATGTTCTAAAAGATATCAATAATGACCTAAGAGCTAGCAAAGAAAATACTGTTAGTGAAGATCAAAGTAAAGAAGGTATGGCTTAATGTTATTGTGGTTAGGTGAGTATTTAACTCAATTTTACTCTGCGTTTAATGTTTTTTCTTATTTAACATTTCGCGCCATTATCAGCACGCTAACCGCGCTGTTTATCTCATTGTATTTTGGTCCTAAACTTATTCGTTATTTGCAAAAAATGCAGATTGGTCAAACGGTAAGAGATGATGGTCCTGAAAGTCATTTATCTAAATCAGGTACACCAACAATGGGAGGGCTGTTAATTCTAGCTTCCATTGTTTTCAGTGTTTTATTATGGGCAGATCTAAGTAATATTTATGTTTGGGTGGTGTTATTCGTTATCGTCAGCTTTGGTGTTATCGGCTTTGTCGATGATTATCGAAAAGTAATACGCAAGGATGCTAATGGTTTAATTGCTCGCTGGAAATATTTTTGGCAAACCGTCATCGGTTTTAGCACTGCTATATTTTTGTATTATATTGCGCAAAGTCCAACAGAAACGGCGCTATTAGTACCTTTTGTGAAAGAGTTATTACCGCAGTTAGGTATTTTTTATGTCGTGATGAGTTATTTTGTTATTGTTGGCACTTCAAATGCCGTTAACTTAACAGATGGCCTTGATGGCCTTGCTATTGTACCTACCATCATGGTTGCGAGTGCTTTTGCTTTGTTTGCTTATGTTACTGGTAATGTGAATTTTTCTAGTTATTTGAATATTCCCCATATCGCTTTAACCAGTGAGTTAGTCGTTGTTTGTACGGCAATCGTTGGTGCGGGGCTAGGTTTCCTGTGGTTTAACACATATCCAGCTCAAGTTTTTATGGGTGATGTAGGCTCTCTTGCATTGGGGGCTGCACTCGGTGTTATTGCGATACTGGTTCGCCAAGAGTTAGTTTTATTCATTATGGGCGGTGTTTTTGTTATGGAAACCGTTTCGGTTATTTTACAAGTTGGCTCATATAAAATGCGTGGACAGCGTATTTTTCGTATGGCGCCAATTCATCACCATTACGAATTAAAGGGGTGGCCAGAGCCGCGAGTTATTGTGCGCTTTTGGATTATTTCATTGATATTAGTACTGATTGGTTTAGCGACCTTGAAGCTACGTTAATAGCGTTTATAGAAAGAACTTTAAGAAAAATAGGATATATTTAAATAAGTTATGACTTGGTTAGCAGCGTTTAAAGATAAGAATATTGTCGTGCTAGGAGCAGGAATGACAGGTTTGTCATGCCTTCGTTTTTTGCATGCACAAGATTTGTCTTTTGCTGTTAATGATTCACGTGCTATGCCTTTTTCGAGTGTCGAGGTACAAAGGGAATACGAGCATGATTATCCCAAGGCTAATTTTGTTTTTGGCCGATGGCACCAAAGTTTAATTGCTAATGCTGATGTTATTATTACCAGTCCTGGTATTGATTTAGTCGGTGAAGGTATAACGGCACTCCTTTCAAAAAACTGCTTAGTTATAGGTGATGTGGAGTTATTTTGTCTCGTCAATAATAGTCGTAGTGCCCCAATTAAAATGTTGGCAGTCACCGGTTCAAACGGGAAATCTACTGTAGTGTCGTTGTTAGCATATTTAGCTAAAGTGATTGGCGTTAACGCTTCATTGGCAGGAAATATTGGTGAGCCCATACTCGATTTACTTCAGCGAAAAGATGCAGGCACTTCCCAGCATTCACTTCAGCCAGAAATTATCATTGTTGAGCTTTCTAGCTTCCAATTAGAAACCTTATCTAGTATGCAAGCTATAGCCGCTAGTGTGCTTAATCTTAGTGATGATCACCTCGATAGGCATAAAACATTAGCCAATTATCAGGCGATTAAGCAAAGTATTTATCCACAAGCAAAAATGGCTGTGGTGAGCAGAGAAGATCAAGCGTCGAATACCTTAGTTCCCGCTCAAGAAACAATTACTTTTGGTTTAGATAAACCAAGTCAAGGCCACTTCGGTCTGAATATTACTGAAAATAAACAAATTTTGATGTTTGGTGAGCAAGCAATTATTTCACTCGATGAATTACCACTTGCCGGAATGCATAATGCGCTGAATTATATGGCAGCTTTAGCGCTAGGTTACTGCGCTGGTTGGTCATTATCGGCTATGACGGCTAATCTTGCTGGGTTTTGTGGCTTAGCTCATCGTTGCCAACGAGTGAGTAGCGAAGATGATATTCAATGGATAAATGATTCTAAAGCAACAAATATTGGTGCAACCCTTGCCGCTATTTCAGGATTAGCGCCAACACTTTTGGCTAATAGTAAGTTAATTCTAATCGCAGGTGGTGACGGCAAAGGGGCCGATTTTAGTACGCTAACAACAATATTGAATTGTGATGTCAATCAATTAATTACTTTAGGCAAAGATGGCAGTGCAATTGCTGAATTAGTGAGTGATGCAATACAAGTAAATACTTTGTCTGAGGCAGTAGAGCAAGCAAAGAAAATTGCACAACCTGGAGATATGGTATTGCTGTCACCAGCTTGTGCAAGTATTGATATGTTTAAAAACTATCAAGAACGCGGAGAGCAATTTATTAATGCGATTCAAGCTAAGGAGGAGTCATGTCATTAGAGAAAACCATGACCTTAGCAAGAACAGTGTCATTAGAAACTACTCAAGCGATATCAAAGACGTTATCACAAGTACCTGTACCGCCATTACCTGAATGGATTAATCGATTTATGGCGGGGTCAAATCAATATGGTGCGAGTGCCTTTGATCGCAGTTTCATCGTGTTAGGGTTAACCATGTATATGGTTGGACTCGTCATGGTTGCTTCTTCCTCAATTCCAGTTGCTGAACGCCTTTTTAATAACCCCTTTCATTTTGTAATTCGCCACGGTATCTATATTGGCTTGAGCCTTGCTATCGCAAGTGTTGCTTTACAAATACCTATGTCTTGGTGGCATAAAAATAGTAGCTACTTATTAGGCTTTGCCATTGTATTGCTAGTTACTGTCTTGTTGATAGGGCGTTCAGTAAATGGCTCAACACGTTGGATAGTACTTGGCCCAATTACGGTTCAAGCAGCGGAGCCTGCTAAATTATTTTTCTTTTGTTATTTATCTGCCTATTTAGTTCGTCGACGTGAACAAGTCATGGAAAACCTAAAAGGTTTTATTAAACCCTTGATTGTCTTTGGTGTTATGGCGGCATTGTTGTTATTACAACCTGATTTAGGCACAGTCATCGTGATGTTTGTTACTACATTTGGTTTACTATTTTTAGCTGGAGCTAAGTTATGGCAATTTATTGCAATGGCTTTAGTGGGGGCTACATCACTGGGAATGTTGGCTTATTTTGAACCCTATCGCTGGCGGCGGGTGACTAGCTTTTTGGACCCATGGCAAGATCCATTTGGTAGTGGTTATCAACTAACTCAATCATTAATGGCATATGGTCGTGGTGATTTATTGGGTCAAGGGTTAGGGAACAGCATACAGAAATTGGAGTATCTACCTGAAGCGCATACCGATTTTGTAATGGCTGTTTTGGCTGAAGAGTTTGGTTTTGTTGGTATCAGTGTTGTGCTGTTATTGAGCATGGTTTTAGTCTATAAATCACTTATTTTAGGGCGTTATGCCTTAGCTAAAGAAAAATATTTTGAAGGTTTTTTAGCGTACTCCATTGGTATTTGGATGTGTTTTCAAGCCGCGGTAAATATTGGTGCAAGTGCAGGTATTGTACCAACGAAAGGATTAACCATGCCATTGATTAGTTATGGTGGTAGTTCGATGATCGTGATGACTTTAGCACTGGTTATTTTAATACGTATTGACCATGAAATACGCTTACAGAGTATTCAAGCAACTAGCTCAAAAAGGCCAAGTAAAAGAGAAAATAAGAGCAAAGTTAAGCAAAATGGTGATAAATAATGAGTGCTAATCATAATCATAATCATAATCATAATGATGAAGGGGTAGCAAAAACCTTGCTGGTTATGGCTGGTGGTACTGGTGGGCATATTTTCCCCGGCATAGCGGTTGCCGATGAGCTTAAGGCCTTAGGGTGGACAATTCATTGGTTAGGAACTGCCGATCGAATGGAAGCACACATTGTACCTAAGCATGGCTATGATATTTCCTTTATTAATATAAGTGGTTTGCGTGGTAAGAATATATTAGCAACACTTGTTATGCCCTTTAAATTGTTACGCTCCTTATTTCAAGCAAGGCGTGTGATTAAAGTGGTGAAACCAGATGTAGTATTAGGCATGGGGGGATATGCTAGCGCACCGGGTGGATTGGCTGCGTGGTTAAGTAATATCCCACTCATTGTTCACGAGCAAAATGCCGCTGCAGGGTTAAGTAATCGATTATTAGCGCGCATTGCCAATAAAATTTGTTGTGCTTTTCCTAATGCTTTTAACAGCGAAATTGATGCTGAAGTGGTTGGAAACCCATTACGTACTTCAATTGTTAAGCAGGTAAGCGTTTCAGAAAACGCTGATCAAACTGAACCGGCTAGTAAGAATATACTTGTAGTTGGCGGTAGTTTAGGTGCGCAAGTGTTAAATAATGTGATGCCATCTAGTTTTGAGTTGTTATCACAAAGCGATAATAATTATTGCATATGGCATCAAACAGGAAAAAACAATAAAGCCAAAGTCGCTAATTCTTATGAGCAAGTCGATATTGAATCTGGCAAAGTAAAAATTACAGAGTTTATTACTGATATAGCTACAGCTTATCAGTGGGCAGATCTAGTCATTTGCCGTGCAGGAGCCTTAACCGTATCAGAATTAGCAATGGCGGGTATCCCTGCTATTTTTGTTCCACTACCGCACGCGGTAGATGATCATCAAACAAAAAATGCACTATATCTAGTCGAATGTGGTGCGGCAAAGTTATTGCCACAGGAAAAATTGAATAATAAGAGTGTTACCGCATTAATTACTGAGCTATTTGAACAACCTGAAACTTTAGCTGATATGGCTAAAGCTTCTTTGAATGCAGCAAACAGTGATGCAAGTCAGAAAGTAGCAAAGTTATGCCAACAGCTTTCTCAATCCAATGGCACAAAATTTAGAAATAATGAAGAGAAGATATGATTAAGCAAGTTAACTCAACAAATAGTACTCACTCAACTGCCGCGCAGGTGCCTGAAATGCGCCGGGTAAAACGTATCCACTTTGTTGGTATAGGCGGTGCGGGAATGGGTGGTATTGCCGAGGTCTTGCTAAATGAAGGTTATCAAATCTCAGGCTCAGATATTGGTGAAAACCAAGTAGTGAAAAGGCTCAGAGCACTAGGGGCCGATATTGTCATTGGTCATCAAGCCGACAATGTAGTACAAGCTAGTGTAATAGTTGTTTCTACCGCAATTAGCAGTGATAATCCTGAACTTATTGCAGCAAAAAGTTTGCGTATCCCTGTGGTTAGACGTGCGGAAATGTTAGCAGAGTTAATGCGTTTTCGACATGGTATTGCAATTGCGGGTACGCATGGGAAAACAACGACAACAAGCTTAATCGCCAGTATTTTTGCTCAAGGCCAATTAGATCCGACTTTTGTTATAGGTGGTTTACTTAATAGTGCAGGTACCAATGCAAGATTGGGCAGCAGTCGTTATCTAGTCGCAGAGGCCGATGAAAGTGATGCTTCCTTTTTGCACTTACAACCCATGGTTGCGGTAATTACTAATATTGATGCCGACCATATGGAAACGTATCAAGGTGACTTTGAAAAACTTAAGGATACCTACATAGAGTTTTTACATAATTTACCGTTTTATGGTTTAGCGGTAGTGTGTATTGATAACCCTGTCGTACGAGAATTATTGCCACGTATTAGCCGTCAAGTGATCACTTATGGCTTCTCTGATGATGCAGATGTCAGAGCGGTAAACTATCAACAACGTGGGGCTGTTAGTCATTTCACCGTAAAAGTCGATGGGCAAAAACCGCTAGCAATGAGTGTAAACTTGCCAGGCCAGCATAATGTATTAAATGCTTTGGCTGGTGTTGCTGTAGCTAAAGACGAGGGAGTGACTGATGAAGCTATTTGTCAGGCCTTAATCGAATTTGAGGGTATTGGCAGACGCTTTGAGAAGCTATCAGATTTCACTACTGATGCAGGTAGTATGGTTTTGGTAGACGATTATGGCCACCATCCCAGTGAAGTGAAAGCAACAATTTTAGCAATGCGCCAAGGTTGGCCAGATAAACGTCTAGTTATGGTTTTTCAGCCACATCGTTATTCTCGAACACGTGACTTATATGAAGACTTTGTTGAAGTACTTTCTGAAGTTGATTGTTTATTCTTGCTTGACGTTTATGCAGCAGGAGAAACGCCAATCTCGTCAGCAGATAGTAAAAGCCTAGCACGTTCAATACGTCTGCGCGGTCAAATAGAACCTGTTTATGTCAGTGATATTGATAAACTTGCCCAATTATTAGCGACTCATTTGCAAGATAACGACATGGTAATCACACAAGGAGCAGGAAGTATTGGCGCAGTAGCGCGCAACTTAGCAGGGCATGGTTTACTGCATACTGGCTCTACAAGTCAAACTGTAGAGAAAGGTGATAACTAATGGCTATGGCACTGGATAATTCACTAGAGATGCTTAAACAAGAGAAAATTGCTGTACTTTATGGTGGTAATTCAGCAGAACGTGACGTGTCGCTTAAATCAGGACAAGCTATTGCCAAAGGTCTTGAAGAGGCTGGCTTTAATGTTACTTTAATCGATACTAAAACAGTGCCGTTAACTGATTTATTGGACAATAACATAGATCGCGTTTTCATTGCTTTACATGGCAGGGGTGGTGAAGATGGTTGCTTGCAAGGTGCACTTGAGTACTTAGGAATTCCTTATACAGGCTCGAATGTTTTAGGCTCGTCGCTTTCGATGGATAAAGTTCGCAGTAAACAAATTTTCAAAGCCTGCGATATACCAACGGCTCCTTTTACCATTGTAAATAAAGCTGATTTTGCAACATTATCATTAGAAAATATTCTTTTCGAATTAGGCGGTAGAGTGATGGTAAAGCCAGCCAATGAAGGATCAAGTATTGGTATGGCACAGGCAAAAAACATTGAGCAACTCCGCAATGCGCTGATTGAAGCATTTGGTTTTGATAGACAAGTTTTACTTGAAGCTTGGATTGATGGTCCAGAATATACGGTCACAATTTTAGGTGACAAAGCATTACCAGCTATTCATATGGAAACACCACGTGAATTTTATGATTATGAAGCAAAATATCAATCTACGAGTACACAGTACCACTGTCCTTGTGGGTTAAATAAACGTGAAGAAAGTGAAATACAAGCGTTATCTATCAAAGCGTTCAATGCAACAGGTGCCCAGGGCTGGGGTCGTGTTGATATTATGCAAAATCAGCGCGGAGAATGGCAGGTATTAGAAGTGAATACCGTACCAGGTATGACTGAAACGTCACTCGTACCTAAAGCAGCAAAGGTATTTGGGCTGAATTTTAGTGAGTTAGTGACCCAAATCTTACAACTTAGTGTTAAAGAGTAACGAAGGGCTATGAATAAAAAGCAGCAATCTGATAATAAAGCAACACAGCTAGGCCAAGACAGCGCTTTGTCTTTTGGTTTGGGTTTGGTGTTTTTTATTATTGTGCTGTTTAGTCTTATCACTATCAGTTTTTGGCTGACTCAGCACTTTATTGGTCAAGAAAGTGCACCTGTAACATCAATCGATGTCTCAGGTGAAATGCCTTATAGCAAGCGTAGTGACATTATTAATGCGATTGATCAGGTTGATATGGGGAACTTTTTTCAAGTTGATGTCAATGAAGTACAAAGTTATGTACTTAATTTACCCTGGGTTTACTCAGTCGCCGTAAGAAAGCAGTGGCCTAATAGATTGAAAATATATGTGGTTGATCAAAATCCGGTAGCTTTATGGAATGGTGGTTTTTTAATTAATCAAGCGGGTCAAGTTTTTCAAGCGGATATTAACCGGATTAATCATTACCTTCCAAGTTTTTTTGGCCCTGAAGGGAGTGAATTGCTGGCTTTAGAAAACTATAGGGATCTCAACGCTTTACTTGATTTTAAAGCATTGAAAATTGATGAGTTAGTGTTAAGTGAACGCTTTTCATGGCAGTTAACATTAGATGATGGTGTGACCTTGAATTTAGGTCGAGAAGAGCGGGTTGAACGCATTCAGCGTTTTATGGATGTTTACCCAATTATTAAAGCTCAGCTAAAGACAAAAAAAATTGCAGAAAAAGAGAAAAATCAGGCGGTTGATTACATCGATTTGCGGTATGATACGGGATTGGCTGTTGGTTGGAAAACAGTAGACAATATTAGCCAAAATAAGACACAGCGTAAATTGCAAAAAAATAACAAGAATAATCACCTTAAATCAGCACAATTAGTTAAGAGTTTAAGTTAAATGTCTAAAGCAGCAGAAAGAAAATTAGTGGTTGGCCTTGATATAGGTACCTCCAAAATATCTGTCGCGGTAGGAGAGATTACACCTGACAATCAATTAAGTATTATTGGTGTCGGTAATCAGCCTGCTCGCGGAATGGATAAAGGCGGGGTTAATGACTTGAATTTAGTTATTCAAGCAATCCAACGCGCCATTAATGAAGCTGAATTGATGGCGGACTGTCAAATAAGCTCCATTTACTTGGGGATCTCAGGTAAACATATTAGTTGTCAAAATGAAAATGGCATGGTGCCAGTTAATGACAAAGAAGTGATTCAAGAGGATGTAGATAATGTAATTCATACCGCACGTTCAGTACCAATTTCAGCTGAACGTCGTATGTTGCATGTCTTACCACAAGAGTTCAGCATTGATTGTCAAGATGGCATTAAAAGTCCAATAGGTATGTCTGGCGTACGTATGGAAGCGAAAGTTCATATTGTAACGTGTGCTAATGATATGGCTAAAAACTTAGTTAAATGTGTTGAGCGCTGTGATTTGACTGCGGATCAATTAATTTTTTCTGCACTAGCATCTAGTTATGCCGTGTTGACCGAAGATGAAAAAGAGTTAGGTGTATGTGTTGTTGATATGGGCGCGGGCACCATGGATATTTCAGTCTTTACAGGTGGTACTTTACGCCACACGGCAGTAATACCTGTTGCCGGTAATCAAGTGACTAGCGATATTTCTAAAATTTTTAGAACACCACTAAGTCATGCTGAAGATATTAAAGTGCAATACGCCTGTGCTTTAAAGCAATTAGTTAGTATGGAAGAAAGTATAGATGTGCCGAGTGTGGGGGGACGACCTGCACGTTCAATGTCACGTCATACGTTATCCGAAGTGGTTGAACCAAGGTATCAAGAGCTATTTGAATTAATTCAAGATGAAATTAGAGAGTCTGGTCTGGAAGATCAGATCGCTGCCGGTTATGTACTAACGGGTGGTACGGCGAAAATGGAGGGCGTGCTTGAGTTTGCGGAAGAAATCTTCCAAATGCCAGTTCGCATTGCTAATCCTTTATCAATACAAGGGTTGAAAGAATATGTAAACGATCCTAGTTACTCCACAGTTGTTGGCCTTCTACATTACGGTATGCAGGCAACAAGTGAAGTGAATAGCACATCGAAAAAACGAGAAAGTGTTGGTGACTTTTGGTCAAGAATACATGCTTGGTTTAAAGGCGAGTTCTAAAGAACTGTATTTTGAGCTGTTACATGGAAATAACAGTTATCTCGAGTTGTTGTTAAGTAACGTAACAAATAACAACAGTTTATTAAAAATTTTAAGTTATTGTAAGTAAAACGGAGAGAGAAAAATGTTTGAATTAATGGAAGACCATAGCGAAGAAGCGATAATTAAAGTTATCGGCGTTGGAGGCGGTGGTGGTAATGCCGTTGAACACATGGTTTCACAAACGATTGAGGGTGTTGAGTTTGTTACCGCAAACACTGATTCTCAAGCGTTACGTAATTCTTCTGCAGATGTTACCTTACAACTGGGTGCTGATGTAACTAAAGGCTTGGGCGCTGGCGCAAACCCTGAAATCGGCCGTTGTGCAGCGGAAGAAGATCGAGAGACTATTAAGCAAGCCTTGCAAGGTGCAGATATGATTTTTATCGCAGCTGGTATGGGTGGTGGTACCGGTACAGGTGCTGCACCTGTAGTTGCTGAAATAGCGAAGGAAATGGGGATTTTAACGGTTGCTGTCGTTACTAAACCATTCCCATTTGAAGGTAAAAAGCGAATGAACTATGCCGATCAAGGCATTGAGTTTTTATCCAAAAGCGTTGATTCACTTATAACCATTCCTAATGAAAAGTTACTGAAAGTATTAGGTCCCGGAACAAGCTTATTGGATGCATTTAAAGCAGCAAATAACGTTCTACTTGGCGCAGTGCAAGGTATTGCAGAACTTATCACACGTCCAGGTTTAATAAACGTGGATTTTGCCGATGTTCGTACTGTTATGTCTGAAATGGGAACGGCCATGATGGGCTCAGGAATTGCTTCTGGCGATGATAGAGCACAAGAAGCTGCCGATGCAGCCATTTCTAGTCCACTGTTAGAAGATGTAGATTTAGCAGGCGCACGCGGTATCTTAGTTAATATTACCGCTGGTATGGATATTAGTATCGATGAGTTTGAAACTGTTGGTAATGCAGTAAAAGCTTTTGCTTCTGAAAATGCCACGGTTGTTGTTGGTGCGGTTATAGATATGGACATGACAGATGAGCTACGTGTAACTGTTGTGGCGACCGGTATTGGTGCTGAAAGCAAGCCCGATATTACCTTAGTCAACCCTATGCCAATCGCTGAGTCAAAAGTTGTAGGCGCAGATTATACCCCTGCAGCACCACAAGCAAATATAGCGAGTGAAACAGTAGCGATGACTGATAGCAATGCACAAAAAGCACCTGCAACAGATTTAGATACCTATTTAGATATCCCTGCTTTTTTACGTAAGCAAGCGGATTAATTAAGTAACAATTGGTTCTGAATTAAGTTCAGTGGTTATTGGTTTTTTTGATTTTAGCGCTTTTTTTTGGTATATTATGCGCCCTGAAAAGTGCCTAGCTAGTTTTACACTCAGTTTTTACTGGGTAATAAATAGGCAGTTCATTTTAAGATGTTGGATAAGGTATTGCTTGAAAAGGGTTTGTCTGATTTTTACTCGATAAAACATGGATAAAAGCAATTACATTTATTAACCAGTAAAAAGCAAAAATAAGCGAGGCTGATATGATTAAGCAACGTACATTAAAAACAAGTGTTTCAACAGTAGGTGTTGGTTTACATAAAGGTGAAAAAGTGCAGGTTACTCTCCGTCCTGCACCGGCAAACACCGGCATTGTTTTCCGTCGTGTTGACCTCGACCCTGTGGTTGATATCAAAGCGTCACCTGAAGCTGTGGGTGAAACAACGTTATGTACCTGTTTGGTTAATGAGCAGCAAGTTAAGGTATCAACGGTTGAGCATTTACTCTCAGCGGTTGCTGGTTTAGGCATCGATAATTTAATTATCGATGTTGATGCACCTGAAATACCTATTATGGATGGTAGTGCTTTACCTTTCGTTTACTTAATTCAATCAGTTGGCATTGAGACCTTAAATGCACCAAAACGTTTTTTACGTATTAAGAAAGCAATTCGCGTTGAAGAGGGTGACAAATGGGCTGAATTATTGCCTTACGAAGGCTTTAGGGTTAATTTCTCTATTGAATTTGAGCACCCTGTTATTGAGAAAACTTGTCAAACTATGAGTATGGACTTCTCTAGTTGTTCTTTTATTAAAGAAATTAGTCGTGCGAGAACGTTTGGTTTCATGAAAGATATTGAGTTTTTACGCTCACATAACCTGGCTTTAGGTGGTAGTTTAGAAAATGCCATAGTACTTGATAATTATAGAATGCTTAATAAAAATGAATTACGTTACGATGATGAATTCGTAAAGCATAAAATTCTTGATGCTATTGGCGATCTTTACATGGGCAGTGCGAGTATTTTAGGTGAATTAAATGCCTTTAAATCGGGCCATGGTTTAAACAACCTATTACTCAGAGAAGTTTTTAAACAGACTGACTCATGGGAATGGGTCACCTATGAAGGTGATAAAGCTTCACCAATAGAATACCAGGAAGTAAACGCAACGGCGTTTTAGCTTATTTCCCCCTGTCTTCAATATGCGAACAATGACCTGTTAATACTCAAGGTGATATGTTCGCATCGTTATTTCTCTTAATTTATTTTTTTCCTGCAACTTTTGCTAATTTTTCTAATTTTTCTTTCAAGCCCTTTGGCGCTTTTTTAGCAATATCTAAAAACTGTTTCGCTGTTTTCTCATTAACAACCATATTATTTTGTTGCAACTTTGCTTCGCTTGATCTGATCAGTTTAGCGCGTGTTTTTTCTGTAACCTCATGGCGATGTTGGCGAAAACCTTGCGGATTTACTTTAATTTCAATACGCTGAAAATTACCGTCGGTACTATTTATTAATGCGTTACAAATAGTGTTACGTTCAAACTGCAACCTTTGCCCCCAAACAGGTGATTTTACTTCTATGATCAGGGAGTCTTCGCGACAATTTGCAATATGCCAAGCATCTTCTGGTAAATCAGGGCAAATTTGCCGTACAATGTCTGCCAAAATAGTCAAAGAGTTGGTTTTTGTTTGAATATGTGCCAAAGTGCCAGTCGTTGTTTGCAATAGAGCCGACATATTAATAGGGACTTTTGATTTTCTAGCCATTGTTGTCACCAAAAATTAGCAAAATCCAATAAAACAGCTACTGAATATATTAACCGAAATAGATACCTATGAGTTTAACACTACTATACCGAGGAAAGAACGTCAGATTTTCAATGCGCCTTACTAAATTGCATTGGTTATCTGCTGTGTGTGCTTTTGCACTTATTTCTGGGTTAGTTGTGCATTTAATTGCTAGCAATAAATTAAAGCCCAACGACGAGAAATACCAAATGTACTCTCAGGTTAATTCGGCTCCAGTCCAGGCGAAAAACCAGCAGATTACCGCATTAACAATTAAACTAGCTGAATTACAAAGCCAAGTATTACGTTTAAATGCACTTGGTAATCGGTTAGCTGATGATGCTAGCATTCCCAAAAAAGAATTTAATTTTGACCAGCTACCAGCGAGCGGGGGGCCGGCATCAAGTCACCCTTTGGTGAATGAAAAAACGCTAGAGCAACTCATTATAGAGATAGAGCGCTTTGAAAGTGAGATAAATTATGAAGAAAAACAGCTACAAATGCTTGAATCTTTAACTTTTGGTCACCATATACAAAATAATGGTTATTTATCAGGTCGACCGATAACCAAAGGCTGGTTATCTTCATATTATGGTGTTCGTAAAGATCCTTTTAATGGTAAACCGACAATGCATAAAGGTGTTGATTTTGCTGGGAAAGAAAATACTGCCGTTATTGCTACTGCATCAGGTGTTGTCACTTGGGCAAGTAAACGTTATGGCTACGGGCAACTCATAGAGATAAATCATGGCAATGGCTTAGCTACTCGCTATGGTCATAATAAAGATTTATTGGTAAAGGTTGGTGATGTCGTAAACAAAGGACAGAATATTGCTCTTATGGGTAGTACAGGCCGATCAACAGGGCCACATGTTCACTATGAAATATTACGAAATAATAAACAAATAAACCCAATTAAATTTGTTTATCGCAAAGGGAAATAACCAAGAAAATATAAATGGTTATCATAATACATTCACTAAAGGTGGCCATTTTTGCCACTGATAATTCTCACTAAATGGTTTAAATAAGATGTTTGGAAATTTGTTAACAAAAATGTTTGGTAGTCGAAATGATAGATTACTAAAACAAATGAGAAAAGAAGTAGCTAAAATAAATGCACTTGAACCGGTATTAGAAGCGTTAAGTGATGAAGAATTAAAAGCCAAAACTGCAGAATTTAAAGAACGATTTTCTAATGGAGAAACGGTAGAACAATTGTTAGTTGAAGCCTTTGCTGTCGTTAGGGAAGCTAG
>MAAB01029600.1_pt1 | contig 50956 bp, 46 predicted proteins | sample 1115991 | NCBI WGS metagenome assembly MAAB01 (sample SAMN04961124, study PRJNA320927) | seawater metagenome | isolation source: sample BD02T18 sea water enriched with oil for 18 days | place: USA:Gulf of Mexico | collected 2013-07-27 | reverse complement strand
AGGCAATACGACCCATATGAACGAAATCAGCTGTTAGTGTACGACCACCTAAATCAATCTCACCTTGATAAGCATCAAAGATAGTACCGTAACCAGCTTCTATCTCATAAGCCTCAAGTACTAAACGAAATTGCTCAGAAGTGGTAACGTTTGAATCGTCCATTACAGCACGAAGATTTTCAACACGAGCGTTACGACGGTCAATGTTCATTGGAACATCTAACTTGATGAATGTCTCAAGCGTATCAATCATCTTGTACATTAATGGTACAACACCTTGCTTGAACTCATCGATGCTATCAATTTGTTTTTGTAAAGAAGCAACGTTGGCTTTTTGATCATTAACCATACGTTGTACATGGTCGTTATAACCACGTAAAACGTCAGCTTCATCAACAGTGTTACGGTACTCAGCAAGTAGATCTTGCGTTTGCTCGTAAATGCTATTTATTTTAGCTTGTGACTTTGCTGATTGCTTGAAGATTTTCGCTTCAGCTTTTTGAAGGTCTGTTAATGCATCAGCAGCAGCTATATTGCTGCCCGCTAGTGCTAGTGCGCCAACCATCGCTGTGGCGATAAGGCTTTTCTTACTTACTTTGGACATAGTTCCCAACCTATTGCTATGTAAATTTTTATACCGAAAATATAAAAACCTATCGTTTTTATTATATGTAACTCGTTATAAATACAACTAATTAATGGATCACAAATGACATTGAACCTGCTTGATTTAATGATTAAAAATCAAGTATCTGAACAGGACTTGGGGTTTAACTTTGGCGTTTAATTCTTGAGCCAGTAGTAGTACTAGCACTAATTATGGCTAAAGCTATCGCTGATTTTCGAAACAATTGTGTATTCATGTCTATTCTCCAGACTATTATAATTAATTAAATGATTTATCTATTTTGTGTTTTATACTTTACAACCATCACAAGAGTATGCAATATTATCAATAATAATAATAAGTATATAACAAATTGTTATAGGCGTTAATGGCATGACTACTACAAATCTCAATATCAATATTAAAAGTTTAGAAGCATTTAGAGCAATTATCCACACGGGTTCAGCCACCGCAGCCGCTAAACAACTGGGATTAACACAACCAGGCATAAGTCGCTTACTTGCCTTATTAGAAGAGCACGTTAGTTTCCAGTTGTTTTATCGAGAGAAAGGAAGATTAATACCGAGTGACGAAGCTTTGGCACTTATTAAAGAAGTTGAATTAACACTAAGTAGTGTTGAAAGAATCTCGCTTCTAGCACAAAACATTTTCAAATCAAACCTTGGTTTGTTAAAAATAGTAGCCCCAAATAGCTTTATTGCAGGTCCTCTCGCTAATGTTGTAGCAAGCTTTATTAAAGAGCATCCTCAAGTTAATATCAGTCTAGATACACATAGTCCCGAACATGCCAGAGAAATTGTAGCTCGTCGCTCAGCCGATTGTGGTTTCATCCAGCTTCCAGAAAACCACCCTGGTTTAATCAGTGAAAGTATAATAACCAGTGGAACTGTTTGTGCTATATCTAAAGAACATAAACTTTCAAAGCTAAAAAAAATAAAACCAAGCGATCTACAGAACGAAAATTTAATACTTCTAGGTAAAGGTAGGTATTCTAGGCAACAAATAGAAAATATATTTCGACAAAAAAATATACGTATGCATGTAAAAATAGAAACCCATACTGTCGCTATAGCCTGTACTTTTGCAAAGATGAATGTAGGGGTCGCTATTGTCAATGAATTACTGGCGAAGCAATATGAAGCAGAAGGGTTGGTACTGGTACCGTTCAGCCCTCAAATAAAACATGAATACGGATTTATAACTTCTGCTCATGCTCCTATGAATAGGCTAACACAGTCCTTTTATCAGTATTGTAAGGATTATTTTAATCAAGATGTAAGTAATGACTTAACATAACTAACGATAGTTAAATGAAAAAGGATTTAAAATTACCACTTTAGACTCGAATTCTAAATTAAGGTTAAAATCCTATCTCACTAATAAGATGGTCCGCCTCCCCTAATCTACACTTAGGTTAGTTTATTATATGCAATAGGAAGGGGCTATAATCTAAAATTAAAAGATTTTTTGACTGGTGTGCATTTGAAATATTTTGCTAAATTAAAAGATATAAATTTAAAAGTCCATAATAATAAAAAAAACTGAATTTAGGAGCCTGCAGTCACTCCTTCGGTCAAATCTTTTAATTTTAGGTGTTTATAACTTTAGGTATCCATGAACGGGCATGTATTGCTTGATTTTGACTGAATAAAAAAGGTTTTTCTTTACCTGCAGTTTGTTCCGCTGATAACCACTGTAAGCCTGTGGCCTTTTCTGTTGAGTTATAATATACACGAACTTTTTTTGCGCTAACTGGAGTATCAATAGTTAACTTGCTGCCTAATACATCATCACGCTTAGCTAAGTCGTACTTCACCTTTACCCACTGATCTTGGCTGTTCTTTGCCATAACACGGTGAATAACGAGATCGCGAGTATCGAGAATTAAGGGGGTTTTCTTATTGGTAAACCAATCCAAAGACAGCTCTGCGAAACCAGATAACGCCTTTTTATCAAAGTCTACATTAAGATCAAGATACACATGAGTCGCTTTAACTTGATCATAATTAGCATAGGTATATGCATCAGTTAATGTAGACACATTAACTTGTTTATGAGAGTCGTGTTGATGAGTGGCACCCCCATGTGCCCATGTAACTGGTGCTACAGACACAGCAAAAGAGCTGAGTAATAAGCAAAGTTTTGAAAAATGTTTCATGACATTTTATACCTTAAAATTAAAAAGTTGTCGCCAAAAAAGGCTTAGACAAAAACAGGCCTGTAGATTACTGCGAATCTACAGGCCTGTTCAATATTTTACTCTATATTTTTTATGTGCTCTATTGGGATAGTAGCAAGTATTATTTACAGTACTTTAACAGCATCTCAATATAGATCGTTAATATCGTAAGTTACGTTATTGCTTTTGCATTTGAATGACCACTCTGCGGTTTTTCCCTCTTCCTAGCGTAGTATCATTGGAAGATATATGGCGCTTCTCACCATAACCTTTTGCTTCTATACGACTCACTTCAATGCCATTTTGCACAAAATAATCTCTGATCTTAGCAGCTCGGCGTTCTGATAGTTTTAAATTTGACCAACGACCACCGTAGCTATCAGAGTATGCATCGATCAATACCAGTTCTAATTCTGGATCTAAACTCAAGTATTGGCGGATCATCTCAATACGTCTTTGCGATGCTTTAGTGAATTTATCACTACTCGATTGATAATTCAGCACAGTATAAGCAATGTCATCAAAGCTATAATTGAGTAAATTACCTACGCAACCAACAAAGTCCCGATACGCTTTTTTAAAGCGAGCTGTTGATAGGCCAACAGATATTTTGTCTTGTTCACTGTACCAGTCATTATAATAAAAAGTAGGACTCATGCCCTGCTCTAGTTCACTTAACATAGTCCAAGCAACTTTTTTAGGAAGACTCGGGTTAAATTGTTTGTGTAATTTCATATTTGCTAAGGTGCGAGACCCTACACCAGGCTGCCATTTGGGTGCAACACTGCGCACTTCAGCTAACGAGTAGTTATCTGGTAACAACATCATGTCTAACTCAAACTCCATATTGAGCTTACGACTGGCTTTTGCTGAAAAGCGTGCCTCACCATAACGAGGAATCTGGTGTGATAAAGTACATTGAAGGCGAGAATCATCAGACAGCTGCCAATTAGAGGTATGGATATCTGCGCTATATTGTCGAATGCCTGCTTTTACGTCACTAGCAAACAAACTAGCAGCTAAACTGGTTAGAATAAGAAAATAAGTACTCATTAATGCGACTATTTTTTTCATAATTTTGCACAATATCGATAGCAGTAACAGGACTTTTCACTTTTGCCTGTATGGGATATATAGGGTATCGCCCTAAACTCAGATAACTTTAGCATTTTAACAATAAAAAAGCGCTTTATGAGGTAAAAAAGTTCATTTAATGACTTATAAGCCATCTTCATTGTCGTTTTTAAATAAACTTTCTGCGATAATAATCGGCATTATTTCAACCTATATTACTTAGTGACTAATGTCTGAATCAAGCTCTATAGATACCCAGCAAAAAAACCATCCTGATCCTGAAACAATAAAAAGCGACTTTTCTCAACGATTTCGCGGCTATTTCCCCGTTGTTATTGATGTAGAAACAGCGGGGTTTAATGCTCAAACAGATGCATTACTTGAACTTGCGGCCTCAGTATTACATTTAGATGAAGACACCGGTGATTTCTCTATCGATGAAACAATACAATTTAACATTGAGCCCTTTGAGGGGGCTAACCTCGAGCCCAAAGCATTGGAATTTACCGGTATAGATCCAACGAATCCATTACGTGGTGCAGTTGACGAAAGTGTCGCACTCAAAGAGCTTTTTAAGTTAGTAAGAAAGAAGATGAAAGCTGCTGGTTGCCAGCGAGCTATTATTGTTGCCCATAATGCTGCCTTTGATTTAGGCTTTTTAAATGCAGCGACTGAGCGTTGTAAAATTAAACGTAGCCCTTTTCATAGTTTCGTCAGTTTCGACACCACAACTCTTGCCGGTCTTGCTTTAGGACAAACGGTATTAGCAAAAGCTTGTATCGCCGCTAAAATAGATTTTAATAATAGCGAAGCACACAGTGCCTTATATGACACAGAAAAAACTGCCGAGTTATTTTGTCATATTGTTAATAAGTGGCGAACACTAGGTGGTTGGCCTTTAGCTGTTGATGAAACAGAGGACTAACCGCTGGGCAGTAAATCAAATTTTAGTTATAAAAAAACCGCTTTCGCGGTTTTTTTTTATTATGCTTCTTAGTTAATTAACTATACTGATTAACGTAAACAGTTAGCAATATTATAACTTATCTGCATTGTCAGTAAGGTAAGAAGCAACGCCTTCTGGAGAAGCCGTCATTCCTTTATCACCTTTGTTCCAACCAGCAGGACAAACTTCGCCATGGTCTTGGTGGAATTGTAGTGCATCAACCATACGTAACATTTCATCAACATCACGACCTAGTGGCAAGTCATTAATGACTTGATGGCGTACATTGCCTTCTTCATCAATTAAGAAAGAACCACGGAATGCAACACCTGCTTCAGGATGTTCTACGTCGTAGGCTTGACAAATTTCATGCTTAGTATCAGCAACTAAAGTATATTGAACTGGACCAATACCACCGTCATTTACTGGAGTATTACGCCATGCGTTATGTGAAAATTGTGAATCAATAGAAACACCAATAACTTCTACGCCACGGCTTTTGAACTCTTCCATACGGTGATCAAAAGCTAATAACTCTGATGGACAAACAAAAGTAAAATCTAATGGGTAGAAAAATACTACCGCTTTTTTACCTTTAATTGCTTCGCTTAGTGTAAAGCTATCTACAATCTCACCACTACCTAATACTGCTGCAGCAGTGAAGTCAGGTGCTTGACGACCAACTAATACGCTCATTTTATGCTCCATTTTTCTTTATGTTAAAAAAGTTTAATTATCTACCAACCTAGTATTGTGGCAGATTAATACTTGGCACAATAAAAATACAATTTAGACTGTGTTTTTATTGTGCAACAGGTATATCAAATTCAATTAGTTATATACTATTTATTATGCGTCTGCTGAACTATCTTCTGCTGAAGCATTTTTTGCTGCGGCTTCTTTCACTAAAGTTTGCAATTCACCTTGTTGAAACATTTCCATGATAATGTCACAGCCACCTACTAACTCACCTTCTACCCATAATTGTGGGAAAGTTGGCCAGTCTGCATATTTAGGTAATTCCGCACGAATATCAGGGTTTTGTAAAATATCAACATAAGCAAATTTCTCTTCACAAGAGATTAACGCTTGTGATGCTTGTGATGAAAAACCACAACTTGGTAATTTAGGAGACCCTTTCATATATAGCAAGATTGTATTTTCGCTAATTTGTTCTTTAATGCGCTCAATTGTATCCATAGTACCCTCTCTTAATTAATACTTATTCTGTTCTTTTGCATTGAGATATCTTACATATGGAGATAAAAAAGAAATTATCAACTTTTTCAATACAAGATAATAGAATAAGTACTATTATCTAAATAGCTTAGCTATTGATTTTAAAATATATAGCCTTGAAAGTTGCCTTTACCATACCAATATATAAATAATACTTGAGTATTTTACTCAAGTTTATATAAAAACACACCCATTTTTGGTGAAAAATAAAATTAGAATTACAATTAGGAGAGTATAATGTCTATCGAATTACCTGCATTACCTTACGAGCAAAACGCATTAGAGCCACACATTTCAGCAGAAACCTTATCGTTTCATTATGGAAAACATCACAATACTTATGTTGTTAAACTGAACGGATTAATTGGCGGAACTGAATTTGAAAATAAAAGTTTAGAAGAGATAGTAAAAACATCTTCAGCTGGGATTTTTAATAATGCAGCACAAATTTGGAATCATACTTTTTACTGGAATAGCCTAAGCCCAAATGGTGGCGGTGAGCCTTCTGGTGATTTACTTACTGCGATAAATAATAGTTTTGGTTCTTTTAGTGAATTTAAAGCGAAGTTTACTGATAGCGCTATCAATAACTTTGGCTCTAGCTGGACGTGGTTAGTGAAAAATGCCGATGGCAGTTTAGCTATCGTCAATACTTCAAATGCCGCAACACCATTAACTGACGAAGGTGTTACTCCATTAATTACTGTAGATTTATGGGAACATGCTTACTACATTGATTATCGCAACTTAAGACCTGATTACCTAAATGGTTTTTGGGCGTTAGCTAACTGGGACTTCGCTCAAGCTAACTTTAGCTAATATATACTAGTCCTAAATAAACCTAACAAAGGTTCCGGTGCTTTGTTAGGTTTATATCAATAAGATGTCCTAAGTTCTCCCTAAGCCATTCAAGCCCGCAGCATTGTTGATATTTACCTTTGTGTGTCAACAACATTTTCAACTAAATTAATTTGCCGATCTTAATTATTCACAATCAAATGGATAAGAAAGAAATTACCGTTATTGGTTTATTATTAGTAAAATATGCAAAAGTCTATTACTTCCATTAGATTTTTTAACACGATAAAATAAATCTTCAGTTACTTCATAAGTTCTTAGTGTTGGAATGACAGGGTGACAATTAAGTATAAATTGGTCAATGCATAAAAATTCATCCTGAAACCCTGTAAAACTAGACATATAAAAAAATACCGAATAGTTATTCACTTTACTAGTGAGGCAATCACCCGTCGACCTTCGCATTAGTTATTCTAATGCGAAAACTACATTTTTTTTAGTTTGTCGAAATAAATAAAGGCGATTAAGATGACTTTGTTTTCTGAGTTAGCGCAATGATGTTTATCCCTTCTCCTAAGGATTCATCATTAACTACGATTACTCCGAATTGATAGCTTTCTATCTTTTCTCTCTGACATGTTTCTTGGAATGTAATTTCCTTATATCAACTTGATGTTATAGTTGGCCCGCACTTAGTTTGCGGGCTTTTTTTTTGCCTTTATAACTGAACAGCAGTTAACGACAACAGAAGAAAATTATAACTGTCCTAATACCTGTGCAGGTTCAATTTTAGTCGCTCGCCATGCTGGGTATAAAGTTGCCAAAAGGCTCATCATAAGTGCCGTAATAACAGTGATATAAACATCATTAGGCTGTAAAACACTTGGTAAGTAGTTAATAAAGTAGACATCGCCAGACAAGAAGGTAATCCCCATTAGCTGTTCTAGTACACTAATAATATTAGTAAGATTTAAAGCTAAATAAACACCACACAAAGCTCCTAATAAACTGCCAAGAACACCATTAACCAAACCTTGTGCAATAAAAGCAAACATAATGGTACTTGAACTTGCTCCCATGGTTTTTAATATAGCAATATCACCTTGTTTTTCATTAACCGCCATTATTAAAGTTGAAACGATATTAAAGCTCGCTACACCTATCACTAATACCAAGACAATAAACATCACCATACGTACCAGTTGGATATCATTAAACAAGTGTCCTTGGGTGCGAGTCCAGTTATTGATATAAACGTAATGGTCAAAATTATACGCCACTTGTCGAGCTATTTTAGGTGCAGAGAAAACATCGGTAATTTTCAATCGTATACTTTGTGTTTCATCCTTATCATAACCCATGACATTACTGGCTAGGGAAAGAGGAATGTAAGCTAAAGTTTCATCTACAGTACCGCCAAATTTAAAAATACCTACCACTTCCACTTGCCGAGTGATTGGCGCAGAGAACACTTGCTTTACATCATTGCTTCCTGTTGGAGGAGGTAATAAAAGTTGTATTTTATCACCAAGTGCCACTGATAATTTTGCTGCAACACCACTTCCAATAACAATGGTATTTTCATTCAGCTTTGAGGCTTTTAGTGTTTGCCACTCACCTGCAATGATATAATCGTCGATACTTGATACTTGTTTTTCCAAACTTACATCTACACCGCGAACTTCAACTGCTTTAAGTTTTAAGCCATGTTGTAGCATCCCTGTCATTTTAATAACAGGTGCTGCAGCAATAACTGATGATTCTGTTTGCAGTTTATCAATTCTTTTTTCCCAGCCTTTTATCGGCTCATTGACACTCACGAGTTCAACATGAGGTACGATTGATAATAGCTTTTGAGATAATTCACGTTCAAAACCATTCATAGCGCTAAGTACCACTATAAGTACAGTGACACCTAAAGCAATACCAATAGTTGAAGAAGCTGAGATAAATGCTGAAAAACCATTTCCATGTCGACTTCGAACATACCGCCAGCCTAAAAAAATACTTAACGGCTTAAACATGGCGTTCACTAACCTCTGTATTATTTTCTTCAACGCTATTCAAAGGCTCATGCAAAGCTGCAGTATCGTATTTAACCGTTAGTGGTAATAATTGTCCTTGAACCAATTTCACTTGCCTGTCCATACGGCTAGCTAAAGCTAGATCATGAGTTACGATCACAAAGCTAGTATTTACGCTATCATTTAAGCTACGTATTAATTGATAAATTTGTTCTGCGGTATCACTGTCTAAATTCCCTGTAGGTTCATCAGCTAATACCAAAGAGGGTTTAGTTACTAAAGCACGAGCAATCGCCACCCGTTGACGCTCCCCACCAGATAATTGTGAAGGCCGGTAATCAATTCTATGAGACAAGCCTACTTGCTCAAGCATTTCTTTAGCTGCCAATAATGCATCCTTAGGCTTTTCACCACGGATCATTAATGGCATAGCGACATTTTCTTGCGCACTAAATTCCATCATCAAGTGATGAAATTGATAGATAAAACCAATATGTTCATTTCTAAACTTTGCTCGCTCTTTATCCGATAACTGATGAATATCTACATCATTAATAAGTACTGTTCCTGAACTTGGCGAATCTAAAGCGCCTGTGAGGTGTAAGAAAGTGCTTTTTCCACAGCCTGAGCTGCCAACAACAGCGAGTAGTTCTCCTTTTTCAACACTCAGTTCTAAGTCATTTAACACCTTAGTTTCAATGTCACCTTGTCTATATGACTTAGATAGATGACAACACTGTAATACTTTACTCATTAATTTTGGCCTTATTCATTTCTTAGTACCTGAGCTGGCTGTGTAGTTGAGGCTTGGTATGCCGGATAAAGTGTCGCTAGAAAGCTCATTGCGAGTGCCGATAAAATAATAGTTAGCACATCAAACCACTCAAGTTTTACAGGTAAGTCCTGCATACCTAAACCAAATAAATTAGCACCGACAACTAACAGGATATTATTCAAATTGAGTGCCAGGATCACCCCTAAAAGTCCCCCAAAACTAACTCCCCACAAGCCATTAACCATACCCTGTGTGATAAAAATCTTGATAACCTCTATACGCGCTAAACCTAGTGTTTGTAATATTCCTATTTCCGCTTGTTTTTCAACAACAACCATCACTAACGCAGAGACAATATTAAAAGCAGCAACAGCAATAATTAAACTTAACATTAACCACATCATGTTTTTTTCCATTTTCACTGCTGAGAAGAGTGCTCCTTGGCTTTCATTCCATGTACTAAAAACAGTAGGGTCAAGGGGGGTGTTTAACTTCAGCATATGTTGATTCTGTACAAGATTATTCACTACCGATTTGGCATTAAATGCATCATCTAAATAAAGCCGTAATTTATCAATACCATCACCCGAGCGCCTTAGCAATTTTGCGCCATATTGGCTACCCACATAAACCATGGCATCATCGACTTGTGAGCCAATGTGAAAAATTCCCGCAACGGTAAAGACCCGTTGTACTGGAATGCGCCCCATAGGAGTAAAAACACTTTTATTGGGCAATACTAGCCTAACTTCATCACCAAGATGAACTTGTAGTTTATTGGCTAATGACTGCCCTAAAACTAAGGAGTAAGGCTGTGTCGAGAGGTTTTTTATGCTGCCGGAAACCATATGAGTATTAATGATATTTTTTTGTTCAAATTTAGGCATAATCCCTTGGACCAGAACACCTTGAAGCCCTTTAGTTGATTGAATTAAGGCTTCACTTTCAAGAAAAGGTGTCACCCGAAGCACATGGGGTTGAGTAAGTAATACTTCTCGTAAATTTTGCCAAGATTGTTTTTGTTCGGTGCTCAGATCCTTGCTGCTAAAATCACTGACTATGACGTGAGGTACTATACCTAATATACGTTTCTTTAATTCGCCTTCAAAACCATTCATTACAGAGACAACAGTAATAAGCGCTGCCACACCTAATAAAATACCCACAGTGGAAAAAAAGGTAATAAAAGAAACAAAGCCCGTGTGGCTTTTACTACGGCTATAACGAAGCCCGATGAAGATACTAATAGGTTGAAACATTGAGGTATTATTATTTTATCTGGTACTGATTTAGATTGTTCTGTAGCATAACACAGTCACTATAATTGTCTGAGATAAATAGCTGCTGAGATATTGTTAGTTACAATTATCTACTACGGCACTAAATAATATGCTTCGGTCAATTGATATAAGCCCCCTCTCTACATGGAATTAAACAACATGAGCCCTCTTTCTCTTGAGCAAAAGTTAGCACAATATGATGAGTTCTTTGCCATTGAACATGATTTCTCAGTTAATATAATGGCTATTGATAACACTGAAGATTGCAATTTTGACAATTTTATTTCCAATATGCCTATGCCATTTAAACTGGCTACTGATATGAATTCTATAGATCAATCTGCATTACGTTCCTTACAAGGGTTGGGTAATAGCGCTTCTCAGCTTGTTAGCTTTCTTAACCAACAATCAAAGAAAATTGACTTGCTTATTGGCTATATTCTTAGCCAGCAAGATGAATTACAGCATAGATATCAAGGAGTAAAGTTTGGCGGCGGCGGTATTAAATTTATTGCACCTAAAGCATTTAACGCTGGCCAATTACTTGAACTTAAAATTTTCTTGCTCGAGAGTCATTGTGCTATCTATTGTTATGGTGAAGTTATCGAGGTTGAATCAGCAAACGAAGCTTTTACGCACAAAGTTACTTTTCATTTTATTCGAGAAGAAGACAGAGAAACCTTAGTACGAAACAGCTTGCATAAACAGTCTAAACAATTACAAAAATTAGCTAAATTGCGTAGTCAGGAAAATGAACAATAAACGCTACTTAACTCTCCCATAAGTAAGTGTATCGCACTCCACTTTATTGAAACCTACCTTAGGCAGGATAAATAATTTGTTGTGCTATATTATCTACAAGTTTAACAGCCAAACTAAAACGGGTAATTTGTGAGTATTTTCACCAACTTTTTAATAAGGATTAATAGCTTATGTCAATTACAGCCATAATTATTACAGCCCTTGCAATTGGTATTATTGTTGGCGGCATCATAGTACTAAAAAAATCCGCACATAAATTTAATTTAACTGCAGAGCAACTAGCAGATATTAAAAAGCGTAATGAAGAACTAGACAAAGAAGAAAAAGAAGAGAAAGATCAGCAGCAAAAATAGCGAATGCTCGTACTGATTAATTAACTTCGATAAAGTGTTTTTATTAAATGGTAACCAAACTTGGTTTTTATCGGACCATGTACTTTTAATATAGGCCTTTTAAAAACAACATCATCAAATGCTTTGACCATTTGACCACGACGGAACTCACCTAAATCCCCACCTTTTTTCTTTGACGGACAAAGTGAATGCTTCTTGGCAAGCACTCCAAAATTAGCGCCGTTATCAAGTTGTGCTTTCAATTCCTTCGCTTGTTTTTCCGTTTTTACTAAAATATGCAGGGCACATGCGCTCGCCATAGTTTTTTACCTTCAAGGTTATCTTTGTCGTTGTTATATTATAGCCAAGTATACTATAGCCAAGCTGCGAGAAGATACGAGTTTCAGGTCTATTAGTGATATACGGCCATAACGACTACTTTTAGTTAACTCCTTTATTATTCCAGCTGAAATCTGTATCTTCATCTAGTATGAGTACTAAGAGACCAGCATTACAAATAATTACTTTTACTTACCTTTTCTATGACATAAAATGTCATGAATTTAACGACTCAATGTGGACTTAACTTATGACAAAAATCCAACACCTGTTCGATAATAATAAACAATGGGCAGAAAAAATTACTAAAGAAGATCCTAATTTCTTTAAGGCTCTATCTGAACAGCAATCACCAAAATATTTATGGATAGGTTGTTCAGACTCCAGAGTACCTGCGAACGCTTTGCTAAATATGGATCCGGGTGAAGTTTTTGTACACCGTAACATTGCTAACCAAGTGATTCATACTGACTTAAATTGTTTATCCGTTATTCAATATGCTGTTGATGTATTGAAAGTACAACATATTATTGTTTGTGGTCATTATGGTTGTGGAGGTATAAGTGCAGCACTTGATAATAAGAGTCATGGGTTAATAGATAACTGGTTACGCCACATAGAAGATGTTTACCGTTTCCATAAAGAAGAAATGGACAAACTTACTGATGAAAAAGAACGGATAAACTTACTATGTGAGCTTAATGTTATCGAGCAAGTTGCCAATATCTGTAATACCACGACCTTAGTCAATGCATGGAAAAATAACCAAGATACAACAGTGCATGGCGTAGTATACAACTTACACGATGGTATTTTAAAAGACTTAAACGTATCAGCTACAGGTAAATAAGTTCTGATTTCCAAAATAATACTGATTTAACAAATTTAATTCCAAATAACAAAAAAGCCAGCAAACTCATCGAGCTTGTTGGCTTTTTTAATTGTTAAAACTTAAGACGCTTATTTATAAAACGCCACGTTCCATTTGGTTTAACTCAATTGATTTAAACAAAGTTGAAAAGTTGCCTTCCCCAAACCCTTGATCATTGACACGTTGAATCATTTCAATAAAGATTGGACCAAATAGGTTTTTAGTAAATATTTGAAGCAAATAAGAGTTTTCGCTTTGGCTATCAACTAAAATTTGGTGCTCTCTAATACGTTCTTTATCTTCTTTTACCCAAGGTACGCGGTCAAAAATCTCATCATAATACTCAGGAACGATATTCAGAGTATCGACAATAGAGCGATCTAGTTTATCAAGAGAACCGACAAGATCATCAGTAATAAACGCTAAATGTTGCACACCCGGACCGTTATATTCACTTAGATATTCATCAATTTGATTATCTTTACTACCTTTACCTTCATTAATTGGAATACAGAATTTTCCACATGGAGATTGCAGCGCATAAGAGATTAATGCTGTTTTAACCCCTTTAATATCAAAGTATCTAACTTCAGTAAAACCAAAGACGTCTTTATAAAAGTCAGCCCATTTGTGCATCGTGCCTTGATAAACATTATTTGTTAAATGATCTACCGCTAAGAAGCCTTTATCTTCAACAACTACTGGCTCAGCAATATCTTCAAAGTCAGTATCATAAATCAAACCTTTATTCGTGCCTGTTTCTGCAAAGTTTTCAATAAAGTAGATTAGGCTATCACCAATACCATAGATGGCCGGGTAAGGAAGTTTATTCGCTTCATTTTCAGCCGATTTCGCTCCACGTTTAACTGCTTCATTAAACGCAAAGTCAGCATCTTCTACCCGCCATCCCATTGAGCAAATAGCAGGACCATGACTTTTAGCGAATTCTTTTGAGAAACCCGCTTTTTCTCTGTTTAATAAAAAGTGAATATCATTTTGATTAAAATACTCAACATCACGACCTTTCATTTTTTTAGTTTTTGAAAAACCAAAACCATAAAAAGCTTTTTCCATGAAGTCTGAGTCTGGTGTTGCATACTCAGTAAATTCTATACCACATAATTTTAACGGGTTCTTGTTGTCGGTCATTGTTATCTCTCTTTCAATCAATGTCTGTCTTAAAGCCATTATCTAGGGCAAATGATTAAAGCGAAAGTCCTCTGGGAACAAGGCATAAAAGACGGTTGTAACAGAAGTTGTACGTGTATTCGTTCAAAAAAATAACTGACGGCTAACAAGCCTTTACTAGGGCTCGCAGCATAGTGTAAAGAAATATAAACAGCCTATGAATTGACTGCACAAATAATTCGTATTTACCCGTCTATAACTTAATATCTGCAGGTAAAATTTCTAATTCCCTATTGATAATGCCAATACGCACCAAAGCATCCTTGATTAAATAGAAATGACTAAGTTGGTTCGGTGCAGCTTTTTCATACAAGTTACAATTTAATTACTAATTTCCTTAGCAAAATCAGCCAGAACAACTAACCTTAAAATATAGCAAGTGCTTTTTACCTTACCTTTACAAGCTGTTAAGTGCTGGCTTTTACTATTTTTATCTTAGTGGATAGCATTGTATTCTTTTGGAGGTAGTTATGAGTATTTTTCAACATTATCAAACGCGCTATGAGCAAGCTCAACAAGAAGAGTTTGGTTTACAAGAATTCTTAACTATTTGTAAAGAAGATAAGCTAGCTTATGCTAGTGCATCAGAACGTTTACTTACGGCCATTGGTGAGGCCGAAATGGTCGATACTGCGACAGATCCTAGGCTAAGCAGAATTTTTTCCAACAGAGTTATCAAACGTTATCCTGCTTTTGCTGATTTTTACGGTATGGAGGAAGCCATTGAACAAATTGTCTCTTACTTAAAACATGCATCCCAAGGTCTAGAAGAACATAAACAAATTTTATATTTATTAGGTCCAGTTGGTGGTGGGAAATCTTCTCTTGCTGAAAAACTTAAGTCGTTAATGCAACAAGAGCCCATCTATGTTTTAAGTGCCAATGGTGAACGCAGTCCAGTAAATGACCACCCTTTTTGTTTATTTGATGCCAATTCTGACGGAAAAATTCTTAAAGAAGAATATAATATCCCTGGTCGATATTTAAACAACATAATATCTCCGTGGGCTGCTAAACGTTTGCACGAGTTTAAAGGTGATATTGCTAAATTTAAAGTAGTGAAAGTTTACCCTTCAATTTTAGATCAAATTGCCATTGCTAAAACTGAACCAGGTGATGACAATAACCAAGATATTTCGGCACTCGTTGGCAAGGTTGATATTAGACAACTTGAGCATTTCGCTCAAAATGATGCTGATGCTTATAGCTACTCAGGCGCTTTGTGCCGTGCAAACCAAGGTTTAATGGAGTTTGTCGAGATGTTCAAAGCTCCCATTAAAGTGCTGCACCCTTTACTGACCGCCACTCAAGAGGGTAATTACAATCCTACAGAAGGTCTCTCAGCATTGCCTTTCAACGGTATTTTGCTTGCTCATTCAAATGAATCAGAATGGCAAACCTTTAGAAACAATAAAAATAATGAAGCTTTTTTAGACCGTGTCTACATTGTCAAAGTGCCTTATTGTATGCGCGTGTCTGAGGAAATTAACATTTATAAGAAATTACTTGAACACAGCGAATTAAAAACTGCACAGTGTGCCCCTGATACTTTAGATATACTTGCGCAATTCTCTGTGTTATCCCGTTTAAAAGATCCTGTAAATTCGAGTATATATTCGAAAATGCGTGTATATGATGGTGAAACGCTTAAAGATACCGATCCAAAAGCTAAGTCCTATCAAGAATATCGTGATTATGCAGGGATTGATGAAGGTATGTCAGGGTTATCTACTCGCTTTGCTTTTAAAATTTTATCACGAGTATTTAACTTCGATAGTGTCGAAGTAGCGGCGAACCCAGTTCATTTGTTTTACGTGTTAGAGCAACAAGTTGAACGAGAACAGCTTCCAAAAGAAATCACTGAACGCTACCTAGAGTTTATTAAAGGTTATCTAACACCTGAGTACATAGAATTTATTGGTAAAGAAATTCAAACTGCTTACCTAGAGTCTTACTCTGAATACGGGCAAAATATTTTCGATCGTTATGTCACCTATGCAGATTTTTGGATTCAAGATCAAGAATATAGGGATGCTGAAACAGGTCAGTTATTTGATAGACAATCACTCAATGATGAATTAGAAAAAATTGAAAAACCTGCAGGCATTAGTAACCCTAAAGACTTCCGTAATGAGATTGTTAACTTCGTTTTACGGGCAAAAGCCAATAACAACGGCAAAAATCCAGCTTGGACGAGCTATGAAAAGCTTAGAACTGTCATTGAGAAAAAAATGTTTTCCAATACAGAGGATTTACTACCAGTGATTTCTTTCAATGCTAAAACATCTGCTGATGATCAACAAAAACATGATGATTTTGTTAAACGAATGATGACAAAAGGCTATACCAGAAAACAAGTTCGCTTATTGTCTGAGTGGTATTTACGCGTTAGAAAGTCCTCTTAAGTCGTATCTCTTAAGTAGAAGGATATATCTATTACCATCCAATATGTATTTTTTATGCTTGTATGACACTTTAGTTTTAGAAGTAACAATGAAATAAGGATTGTTCACAATATTCTGAGATAGGTTTTAAATGTCTTTATCCTGCATTTTGAATGGTAACGGGTATGTACAGCAAAAGAGATAAGGAGAACGTATGGCCAACTTTATTGATAGACGCCTTAATAGTAAAAATAAAAGCACGGTTAACCGTCAACGCTTTTTAAGACGCTATAAAAACCAAATTAAAAAGTCTGTCTCTGAAGCCATCAATAAACGTGGCGTGACAGACATTGATTCAGGTGAAAGCATTGTCATTCCGAACAAAGATTTATCTGAGCCAACCTTTCACCAAGGTGATGGTGGCATAAAAGATAGAGTGCATCCCGGAAACGATCAATTCTCGACTGGTGATAGAATTCCTCGTCCGCCAAAAGGGCAAGGACAAGGTGCTGGACAAGGTGATGCCAGTGATAGCGGTGAGGGAGAGGATGATTTCACTTTTTCGATTTCTAAAGAGGAGTACTTAAACCTTTTATTTGAAGATTTGGAATTGCCTAATCTTGAAAAAAATCAGTTGGACAAGTTAATTGAATATAAAACTGTTCGAAGCGGCTATTGTGCAGAAGGTGTTGCCTCAAATATTGATATTGTCAAATCCCTACAAGGCTCAATTGCTCGAAGGATAGCGATGACGTCCTCAAAACGAAAGCAGCTAAAAATGCTTGAGGAAGAGCTATTGGCACTGATTAATGATAAACACGACAATATCCAACAAAAACGCGAATTGATGGCCAAAATTGAAAGTATAAAAGAAAAAATAGCCAAGGTTCCTTTTATTGATACTTTCGATTTAAGGTTTCGTAATTACGCCAAGCAAGCAGTACCAACGTCAAAAGCGGTTATGTTTTGTTTAATGGATGTATCAGGTTCCATGGACCAAGCAACTAAAGAGATGGCTAAACGTTTCTATATCTTACTATATTTATTTCTCAGCCGTACCTATAAGAATATCGATGTGATTTATATTAGGCATCATACCCAAGCTAAAGAAGTAGATGAACATGAGTTTTTCTATTCGCAAGAAACGGGCGGGACCATTGCATCAAGCGCTTTAGAGCTGATGAATGACATCATTAGTGAACGCTATAATGATAACCAATGGAATATTTATGGTGCCCAAGCATCAGATGGTGATAACTGGGCTGACGATTCTCCCCGATGTCAGGAAATTTTAGAAAATCAAATACTGCCTAAAAGTCGATACTTCAGTTATATCGAAATAACCCAACGAGCCCACCAAACGCTATGGAAGCATTATCAACAAGTAGAGGAGTCTCATACTAACTTTGCCATGCAACACATTAAAACAGTTGCTGATATTTATCCTGTGTTTAGAGAGTTTTTCAAGAAAAACACACAAAGTGCCGCTTAACTGAAAAGACAGGTGAATGATGACAAATTATCAAAATGAAACGATTAAAAAAACAACCGTTACTCCGCTAGATGATACTCCGGATTGGACTTTTGATTTACTAGGGCAATATCAGCAAGAAATTGCTCGAGTTGCAGACTTTTATCGCTTAGACACCTACACCAATCAAATAGAAGTAATCACTGCTGAACAAATGATGGATGCGTATGCCAGCGTCGGTATGCCCATAGGCTATAGTCATTGGACTTTTGGTAAAAAATTTATCCAAACTGAACAAACCTATAAACGTGGCCAAATGGGTTTAGCCTATGAAATAGTCATCAATTCAAGCCCTTGTATATCCTATCTTATGGAAGAAAACACACTAACTATGCAAGCACTTGTCATGGCGCATGCTTGTTATGGTCACAATTCATTTTTCAAAGGTAATTATTTATTTAAATCATGGACGGATGCTAGTTCTATCATTGATTATTTATTATTTGCAAAAAACTATATATCTCAATGTGAGCAGAAATACGGTATTAGTGAAGTAGAATCTACCTTAGATGCTTGTCACGCATTAATGAGCCACGGAGTTGATCGATATAAAAGACCACAAAAAATATCTTTAGATGAAGAACTGAAGCGACAATCCGAGCGTGCAGAGTACTTACAGTCGCAAGTTAATGCACTTTGGCGTACGGTTCCTAAAAAAGAGCAACAAGAAAATGAAAAAAAATATAAGTTTCCAAAAGAGCCTCAGGAAAACATTCTATATTTCATTGAAAAAAATGCACCTTTACTACAGCCTTGGCAGAGAGAAATTGTCAGGATTGTAAGAAAAATATCACAATACTTTTACCCTCAAAAGCAAACTCAAGTAATGAATGAGGGATGGGCTTGCTTTTGGCACTACACAATTCTTAATCACTTATATGATGAAGGGTTAGTCACTGACAAGTTTATGCTGGAGTTCTTACACAGTCACACCAATGTCGTCGCTCAACCAGAGTACAACAGCAAATATTATTCAGGTATAAACCCATACGCTTTAGGTTTTAACATGTTCATTGATATTAGACGGATCTGCGAACACCCAACCGAAGAAGACAAGGAATATTTTCCAGAAATAGCAGGAAGCAACTGGGTCGACACTGTTCACTTTGCCATGGAAAACTTTAAGGACGAAAGTTTTATAAGCCAATACCTATCACCAAAATTAATTCGAGACTTTAAGCTCTTTCACATTCATGATGACAGTGGTAACAATTATGTAGAGATTGGTGCTATTCATAACGAACAAGGATATAAAAAAGTCCGTCATAACCTAGCTAACCAATATAATCTCAGCAACCTTGAGGTTAATATTCAAATAGTTGATGCAAATATTGATGGAGACAGAGCGTTAACACTCAGGTATACACCACACAATGGTGTTGAACTTGGTAACTCTAAGGACGAAGTATTAAAACACCTTTACTATTTGTGGCATTTTGACGTTAAAATTATTCAAGAAGATTCAGCGGGTGAAGATCAAGTAATTGCTTGTTGTCCACAAAAAAAAGAAGACGATTAAAATCGTCTTCTTTTTTTGTTTTATTTTCTATAACAATCTAGGGCTAATCTTCAGAAAGCTCTTTTAATACTTCATCCTTCAGCTCGCTCCATAGTTGCCCAGAATCAATACCATATTGACGAACAGCAAATATTGCTTCATCAAATTTTTCTGCTTTAGCCAACTCTATGAGCTTTTTATAATAAGTTATCGATATTTCACGTCCCTTGGGGTGAGCAAAATATAAATTACCAATACGAGAATACAGACCACTTAAGCCATTTAATATTAATAAATAGATTGAGTTACCTGAAGCGATAACTAAGTCTTTATTAAGTTGATAATCAAATTCAGCAAATGCTTCACCAGTATCTTCAACATCAACGTAAGCTTGCAACGACTCTATCGCTTTTTTAGGGTTATTCTTTAATGCTGCGCGAATATAAATAGCACTTATATTTGTGCGCGCTGATAATAAATTATCAACTAAATCAGGGATTCCGTCCTGATCCAACTGCACTAAAGTTTCCAGAATATTTAAACTAGAAGTTTCCCAAAAATCATTTACTTTAGTTGGTTTACCGTGCTGAATAGTTAGCCAACCATCTCTGGCTAATCGCTGCAATACTTCTCTCAACGTAGTTCTAGTTACGCCGATAAGTTCAGAAAGCTCGCGCTCAGCTGGCAATATAGAGCCAGGAGGAAAACCGCCATTCCAAATGGACTCAACGATATACTGTTCCGCAAATCCTGCTGGGCTTTTAGCTTTTATAACCATTGATGATAATTACCTAATGATGTGTGTATATAGGGAGATTGTGATGACTGATTGTACCAGAAGTACACTTATGCACAAGGAAACAAAAACATCACACTAAAATTAGATCACTGCCATTTTGAATGAGAGATCACAGCCTCCTGAGAATGAATAAAATACATCCGTTCAAAGAAGGTCATAATACTTTAGGAGTTTTAATCATCATTAACGAGGCTGGTATTACTCTATAAATAATGAGTTTTTTAGGAATTTATGTGCTAGTCACCACTCGAAAAAAGAATTTCTCTCATGGGGAGTTACTATGCAAGGAAGGCGAAATGTCACTATCACCCCACATTGCTGACATTAGGTAGCTAGCATCAAACTAAAATTTCTATTAGATTTTGTATCGGTAACGCCCCGCTAATAAGTGAACCAAGTGCTGGCGGGCGAATTGCGCAGCAATTGGCATAACAGCCTTGGTGAATCTTAATTCAGCGGCTTGTTATGAGTTTGCTAGCTCATGATTCAGTAGCATCGGATTCTATAGACTTAACATTTTCAGTTATTCTTTTACGATCCCACCCCCAGATATACACTAGCAGCCCAGCAATGAATAACCCTCCGATAATTGCAAATTGAGTATCGTTAGTAGATATTTTACGTAAAGCTATCCCAACAAAAATTAATAGCATTCCTATAATTCTAATTGGAGTAAAATATTTTTGCTTCTTTATCATAAAAAGCTTTGCTATTTCACCAATTAATAAGATTAATCCCCAACCCATTTTGTTACCCTTATTATAAAACTTATAACAGCTTATTATGTAGACGTCTCAGTAACTCCCATCTACTTGATTGTTGAATAAAATAACTCAATATTCTTTAATTTCAAAGTCTTATTACATAGTTATAGGTATTTTTTATAGGCAGTTCAGGTTATTACTGAGAAGTCTCAGTAATAACTTGATAGAAATAATACGTTAATTAGCTTATTTTCAGATACTTAAAGAGAAAATCGTACTGGTTGATGTGTGTTACTGAGACTTCTCAGTAACACACATGATTTATTCATTAGAAAATATAGGGAAAAAATTAATTACTAGTGTCAGCTAAGCGCCTTAGGTTCAAAAGCTCATTGTGGCCTTTCATCGTAAGTTAGTAACTAACGTAAATGACCTTTATTATTTGGCTATCTATATAAAATGCTATTTACCGTGAGCTTCATTAACCGCTTTGGTAAAACCTACAGCCCAATTATCAAAAGCAGTTTCAATATCGCTCGTTGTTGTAAGAGGATTGCCATTAAACATATAACTACCTCGGCTACTATCCATAACAACAGCATTTACGTGATTGCTTAGCGCCTCTCTAAATACAGCTTCTATTGTGACCTCTCCTACACTGATTGATAAACCAGGTACTAATAACATTGATACATTAGAAGCTGCAGTCGGCGCTTTAAGATCTGATATTTTAAAAGTAACTCGTAGCGTATTAGGCGCTGAACGCGTGACTACTTGATAACCCGCATCAACTAGCTCTTTGCTCATAACATGGTGAAAATATTGCTGCATTTTCACCATATCTTCACTTGAAATATCATTTATATTAGGATCGCTATAATCCACCAAAATTGGGTCTATTATAAATGTTGTATAGTCTACGAGTGTCGGCGCTCCGGGTCTCATGTATACCAGTACTGGCTTTTTACTTTCATCTAAAACCAACCCTGAAAGATTCGTAGAAATATCAGTTTTAATGATTTCTTGGCTTACCTGCGCACATCCGCTAAGCATCATTATTAATGCGATACTTACAAAATTGATAATTTTATTGCCTTTAAGAAAAGTGTTATACATGTGTGACTCCTGTAATTTGTCTGAAACTGTTGTTTGATATTTTGTTTACTTCTTAAAAATCCGTCCCTGATTTGGCGGGCTATAACTACCGCTAACTCTATTAACTTCCATTGACGCCTCAATAATAAAGCGATTTCCACCAAAATAATGTGGCTCGAGAACTTCCCACTCGTTTTCTAGATATGAAATCACACCATATATAGGTCTATTATCTTTATTAATAAATACAACCGTATCGTGCTCCCTGATTTCAGAAACCGTATCAATAAGTAATAAAGTACCTCGCTCTAATATGAAATCAGAGTAGTCTACGACTATCGCAAAGGCATGGTCTAAATTCACTGGTGATGGTATCGACTCAAAAGATTCACTTAGCTTTCTTCCAGATAATGTGTACTTAACAGTTATAGGTTGCATCGACACTTTGCGAATATCGCTAGGTGGAGCTAATGCTATGATTTCAGTATTTGTTAAGATTGAAAACTTTGAGATAAAGTCGGTATTTAAGGGAATGTCACCGCGTAAATATTGACTAAAAGCAGACTGATTCATTCCCATCACTTTAGCAGCCTTTGCTTGGCTTGTTTTAGTGGACGCCTTAAAATTTACCCATGTTTCTTTAATCAAATTCAGAGTATCACTGTCATAAGCCACGGTTATATTATCCTAATCGTTATCTTGAACACACTATAACAGTAATACTTATAATTAGTAACTGACATTTGATGATTTTATTTAGTTAGAAAACAAAACCACCAGATAACCATTGTTTTAACTAACAAATAAACCAGAAAACATAAAACTTGCAATATTAGTATTACTAATTATAATTACCCAATCATTACTAATAAAAATATTTTTCATGGCTTTAAACTTAACTACACGGGAATTAGCACTAGCATCAATATTAGTATCTATGGTGTTTATTTTTAATCCATGGACGCTAATTTTTATATACCTTTATATAAAGGCGGCGTTAACCTATAAATAAAGTGGCGTTATTAGTTAGTAAAGCACTTTAAATAAATGCTATTATATAAGCATTATCAATAAGTTATAAAGCCACCACACCATAACCACCTTACTTGAAAGGACTCTACATGTTAAACCTAAGACGTCATTGGAGAAATATTTCCATCTTATTATTACCCGCCCTTTTATTAGGGTGTAATGCTGAAACTGAGTTAGATGCAGCAAAAGTAGAGATAATAAGGCCAGTAAAAATGATGACTGTAGGCGAAATACAAGCAAATAAATTGCTATCTTTTCCTGCTGTAATTCAAGCAGGACAATCTTCAAATTTAGCCTTTCAAGTAGGCGGTATTGTTACTTCTATTCAAGTAAATGAATCTCAGGAAGTACAAAAGGGAGATGTACTTGCAACCTTAGATCCAAAGGATTACCAAATTCAATTTGATATTGCTAAATCACAGCATGATAAAAGCGAATCAGAATTCTCACGCACAAAAAGTCTCTTTAAGAAAAATATTATTTCGCGTATGGAATACGAGTCATTAAAAGCTGAACGAGATATTAACAAAGCTAAATTAGCAACTGCTCAAAAAGCCTTAAACGACACAACTTTACGTGCTCCTTATACAGGTAACATTGCTAAAGTAGATATTAAAAACAACCAAATAATTCAACAAGGAAGCACAGCTATTTCTATGTTGGCGCTCACTAAGTTAGAAGCCAAAATTAACTTACCTTCTTCTATTTTAGCTAAGGCAAAAGTTGAAAACTATCAAAATCCTATTCATATAGTGCTAAATGCCGCGCCAGAGCAAAATATTCCTGCTTACATGAAAGAAGTCTCTTTAGTCGCAGACCCTGCATCACAAACCTATGAAATAACTTTTTACTTTGAACCTCAAGCAGGTCTTAATATTTTACCAGGCATGAACGCTAGAGTATTTTTTCAAGACCCTAGTCAGGAGAATGAAAGTTCATTAGTAAATGTTCCTGTTACCTCTATAACCACTCAAGGGGATGATCTATTTGTTTGGGTATTAAACGATGAGTCTATGACTGTTACTAAGCGCAAAATTATTGTTAAAGACGGCGTAGGAGAAACTCTGCAAGTTAAGAGTGGTTTAGCTAAAGGCGAAGTGATTATTACCGCTGGTGTATCGTACTTGTCTGAGGGAATGAAAGTTCGTCCTTGGGTCAAAGAATAGGACCTTGGGATAGTTAATTATGAATATTGCAGAATTCTCTATAAAAAACCAAGTGCTCAGCGTAATTGTCATTTTACTTTCTATTTTTGGCGGTTGGTCCGCGTATAAAGAAATGCCAAGATTTGAAGATCCTGAGTTTACTATTCGAACCGCTTTAATTTTCACACAATACCCTGGCGCTAGCCCTGAAGAAGTGGCTCGTGAAGTAACTGAGCCCCTTGAAACTGCCTTGCAACAAATGCAAGAAGTTAAAAAAGTCAGCTCTAAATCAACTGCAGGCTTGTCTGAAATTACAGTAGATATTAAATATCAATTTTCCAAAGACAAAGAAGCGTTACAAGTTATTTGGACAAAGTTAAGAAACAAAATAAAAGATGCTGAACGTTCTTTACCGCCTAATACAGGAACACCAATCGTCAACGATGATTTTGGTGACTTATACGGTTTATATTATTTTGTCACAGGTGAGGATTATGAAGCGTCTGAATTAAGAGCTTATGCTAAATCATTACAGAAAGATATCTTGCAAGTAAGCGGCGTTGGTAAGGTTCAATTATCTGGTGAGCAAAAAGAAGCCATCTATATTGAAATATCAACAGAAACTTCAGCTTTACTCGGTGTATCCCTCTCTACTGTTTATGATATTTTAAAACAACAAAATGCGGTTACCTCATCTGGTAACGTTAATGTTGGCAGCAGAAGAGTTGTCATTGACCCATCAGGTGAGATTGACTCCATCAGTGCTATTGAAAACTTGCTTATAACAACGGGGTCTGACGATAAGGTTATCTTCTTAAAAGACATTGCAAAAATTTATCGTACCTACTCTACTCCAAGTGACAAAATTATTCGCTATAACGGAAAACCTGCTATTGCACTAGGTGTGTCGAACGTTACCGGTGGCAATGTGGTCGTTGTCGGTGAAGCAGTTGCCGCTAAACTTGTTGAGTCAGAGAGCAGACGACCATTAGGCATTGAAGTATTTGAATATTACCATCAAGGTAAAATTGTAAAAGCATCAGTCGATAATTTTATTGTTAATGTTATTGCCGCCCTACTTATTGTTATTGTGACTTTGTTCCTTTTCATGGGCATGCGTTCTGCTCTTGTTATTGGTTTTATTCTGCTTCTTACGATTGCCGCAACGCTGGCAACAATGCAAATGATTGATATACCCATGCATCGAATTTCATTGGGGGCATTAATTATTGCTTTAGGCATGATGGTTGATAATGCCATTGTTGTCACCGAAGGCATACTGGTTGGTATTAAAGAAGGCCATAAAAAGTTACAGATAGCGATGAAGATAGTTCAACAAACCAAGTGGCCCTTATTAGGCGGCACACTGGTGGGAATTATTGCTTTTGCTCCCATTGGTTTTGCTCCTGGTGAAACGGCTGAATACACAGGTCATTTATTTTGGGTTGTGATGATCTCATTATTATTTAGCTGGATTTTTGCAGTAACCATTACACCACTTACGTGTTTTTGGTTGTTTCCTGAAGCTAAAAATGATCAAGTTGCTCAGCAAGAAAGTAAGTTTTTTACCACCTATAAAAATTTTATGCGGAGTGCTTTAAAGCATCGTTGGTCTGTTGTTGCAGCTGTTGTCACTTTGTTTCTTGTGTCACTTTGGGGCGCAAAATTCATGACACAGGGCTTCTTTCCACAATCAACATCACCCCAAATGGTAGTTGATTATTGGTTACCTGAAGGCACGCGTATTGAACAAACTCACCAAGACATGAGTGAGTTAGAAGCGTTTGTACTTGAAATGGATAATGTTGAAGCTGTACAGACATTAATTGGCGGTGGCGGCATCAGATATATGCTGACTTATTCGGCAGAGTCAAACAATAGCTCTTATGGTCAATTGTTAGTACGCGTATCCGACTATCGCAAGATTGATGCGATGATGCCCATTGTGCAAGACTATATCGCTAAAAACTACCCTGATGCTCAAGCGAAAGCCTGGCGATTTGTGCTTGGCCCTGGTGGTGGTTCAAAAATTGAGGCTGAGTTTAGAGGCCCTAATCCCGTAGTATTACGTCAATTGGCCAATCAAGCTAAAGATATTATGATAGCTGATGGTCAAACCTTATCAATTAAAGATGACTGGCGAGATCCTGTGAGCGTTATTGAACCATTATATTCAGAAACAAAAGGTCGCAGAGCTGGCATTTCTAGAGAAAATGTAGCGACGGCAATTTCAGAGCATTATCAAGGTAAACAAATTGGCGTATATCGCGAAGGACAAGATCTCATACCCATTATTTCTAGAGTGCCTCATAGTGAAAACTCAAGTATTAGTAATATAAATGATATTCAGATCTTAAGTGCTCTGTCAGGTAAGTTTGTACCTTTGACACAAGTTACCGATGGTTTTAGAACCGCTTGGCGTGACGGTCAAATAAGAAGAGAAGATCGTATCTTTACCATTAAGGCGCAATGTGATCCTTTCTCGAATGAATTACCTTCAGCGTTGTTGTCACGACTTAGACCAAAAATTGAAGCAATTCCATTACCAGATGGTTATACACTCGAATGGGGTGGTGAGTTTGGTGACTCTGAAGAGTCAAATGGAGACTTAATGTCAACGATACCTATGGGGCTATTAGCTATGGTACTTGTTGTGGTTATATTGTTTGGCAAAATCAAACAACCACTTGTTATTTGGTTAGTCGTACCACTTGCCATGATTGGTGTTGTTTTTGGCCTTGTCGTTACCGGAATACCTCTTGAATTTATGGGCATATTAGGGATTTTATCTTTGTCTGGTTTACTGATAAAGAATGGTATTGTACTTGTTGATCAAATGGACTTTGACATTGCCAATGGCAAGGAGCGATATGATGCAGTTATCGACTCAGCCACAAGCCGTGTAAGACCCGTAATGATGGGAACATTAACTACAGTACTGGGTGTGATTCCGTTGTTCTTTGATGCTTTCTTTCAATCAATGGCGGTAGTTATTGTATTTGGTTTAACCTTTGCAACACTCTTAACCTTGCTAATTGTGCCAGTGCTTTACAGTATTTTTATGAATATTAAGTCGCCTAACGCATAGTTATTAAGGCCGAATATTAAAAGTACAATCAGGCGTTTAATAAGGCATTTAATAAGGCATTTAATAAGGCATTTAATGAAGTAAATTAAATAACCGTGTATTAACTGATACGCGGTTATTACTTATATTCAACACACGCACTTTTCTCCTTAATAAGCCGTATAGTGTTATATAAAAATTAAACTATCACCACTTTATTCCTACCACTGTCTTTTGCTTGATATAGGGCAATATCAGCTCTTTTTATCACCTCTTCATGGCTACTATCGCCAGAGATAACCTTGCTAACACCAATGCTAATGGTGGCATTTATCTTTTGTTTGTTATGAATAATCGATGTTTGTCCTACAAGTGATCTTATTCTTTCTGCTGCAGCAAGAGCATCTTGTTCTTGAGTATTAGGTAATAAGATTATGAACTCTTCCCCGCCATATCGAGCAAGCAAGTCAATATCTCGTAATGATTCACTGCAGACATTAACCAGTTCAACGAGTAACTTATCACCACCATCATGACCAAAGTTGTCATTGACTGATTTAAACAAATCAATGTCTAACATGAGGATACAAAAAGGCCTATTATCTCTGTGAAAGGCAGCCTTAGAACGTTTAATCGTTTCGCTAAAATAACGCCTGTTATAAGCACCTGTCAGTCCATCTATATTTGCTTGTTCTTTAAGCCTTAACTCCAACAGTTTTTGTTCTGTTTTATTGATTGCTACCCACAAAACAACTCTTAAATCATTTTTCCTTTGTTTTAGCGGAAATATGCGTGCTTGAAAATACTGTATTGTCTCTTGGCCAACCTTTGCAGTTGGTTGATAAGAATCATATTCTAAACAGGTTAAACAATCATTAGTGATAGCTTTATCGATTACTTGTAAATATGACTCTGCAATATGTGGCGGCAATATTTCTGATAATTGTTTACCTTCCATTCCCCTTGGGAATGAAGTAATTTCATCAGAATTCCCGCCTAGTTCTTTCATAAATAAGCCATTTTGGTTAATGACATAGATAGGATCTGGTAAGGCATTAAAAAAGAGTTGTATTACTTCTTCAAATTCGGCGGAACTTAATTCATTTTCTGGCAGTATCTCTTTCATTTAATGTACCTTTGGTAACACGTGCATAGGGGGCAGGTTACACTTCTTTTAACCTTTCTATTATTTCTTTATTCGCATGCCTTTCTAATGCAATTGAAGCAGTATTCAAAGCAACGGCGATGATGATCCCAGTTAGGATCATGCCAACCACTGCAATTATACTCGAAACTAATTTTGATATTTTTGTTTTCGGCCTAAAATCACCATAGCCAACCGTTGTCGCTGTAATTAATGACCAATATAAACTATCAAATTTACTCCACTTTTCTAAATAGCCGACAAGCTGACCGAGTAATACCACAATAAAACTTAAGAAAATAATGATAGGTAAAGCCAAATAAATCGACCAAAAAAACAGCTCTAAAAAAGTTATTGTAAAAGCCATGTGATCACCTTTCTGAGGGCGGTTTTTGATGCCAAAAGTTACCTTTTGCTCCCAACTCGATACCTAATTTTAGTAGTCGATTAATGTAGGACGAATCAAATTCAATTGCTTTATCTGCGATGAAACTGTCTGGAATTTCAATCATATTAAAATTTAACTGATCTCGTTGAGATAAGTAATAAATTCTTTCGATATCTGAATTAATCTTATTTTGTAACAAGCCTAGCGTTGTTCTAGTAGCAATACTGGGTAAATCTGTCGTTGATTCTTCATATTGTATTTTACTATTACCATTTTGGATGACATAAATATTGCGATTAAAGGATAAGCCTTGAACTTTTTCTATTTCATTTATACTAATTTTTGCTGGGTATAAAAAAGCGTTGCGCGTTAAGCCTCCATCAACATGCAACTCGGTGAAATTATGTTGTCCTACTTGCCAGTCAAGTGCTACAGGAGGAAAGAAAATGGGAATGGAAGCTGACGCTAGTATGATCTTTCTAATTTGTATAACGGCTGCTTCGTTTTCTTTAGATGCAATTGCACCTATATCCCATATCATCGGTCTCATTGCATCAAAGTGAGTGGTAACAATTAATAAACTTCTTGCCTTCCTATGTTGCACTGCGATTTTTTTTATCAAATCCAAAGTGAAGTATTTTTCAATTTGTAGTTGAAGCGATTTAGTATCAGCAATCGAAGAGCCGCCCATCAAGCCGCTTAATAATTGCGAAGTATAAACTTTCTCTTTTGTTAATTCTGAATAGACCTCAAAGAGTGTGTTGTCATAGTCAGGCCCCAAAAAGGCAAAAGGCGCTATAATAGCACCAGTACTTGTGCCTGCAACCAGTTCAAATTCTGGTCTTTGACCTGATTTAGTCCAACCGATCAGAATTCCTGCGCCAAAAGCCCCATCAGCTCCTCCACCAGAAAGGGTTAAAGAATCGAAGTTTGGTGATGTTTCACTTTTGTTATCTGCTGATGTTGGAAAGCGCTGCTTTAAAATAATCGCTTGTTGTTGTAGATGTTTTTCTAATAATGGTGGCTTTGTATCTCCCCACCAACGTTCCATTCCTCCGGCATCAGAAAAATCAGTAGCTTTATACACTTGCTTTGACAGTGGTTTATGAATGACTTTATTCGCACAACCTGCACTAAGCAAAATAGCGAAGAATATAATTAAGGTATTTCTAAAAGATAAAAAATTCATTAGCACTCACTCTGTTTTTTGTTCAAGGTAATTTATTGGCCGTTACAATAAAATTAACGTAAGAAAAATTGAATAATAATGGCATTAACTACATCGATAAAAAAAGCACCGATTAACGGAATTACGATAAATGCTTGTGTCGAAGGTCCACACTTTTGTGTAACTGCTGTCATATTAGCAACGGCTGTGGGTGTGGCGCCCAAACCTAAACCGACATAACCAGATGCCATTACAGCAGCATCATAGGTTTTTCCTAAGGCATAAAAGACAACAAAGATTGCAAAAAATGCCGCTAATAAAACCTGTGCAATTAACAAGAGGAAAATTGGCATAGCTAAATCTATCAAAGTCCATAACTGAAGGCTCATTAAGGACATTGCGAGGAACAAACCTAGGCTGAAATCAGACAAGAGTGTTAGGGTTGATTTACCTGATGCCCAAGGTACAGATTTCCAAAGATACGGGACTGTGTTTGTAAGGATAATGCCGCCAAAAAGACAAGGCACAAAAATAGGCAACTTGAGACCTAATTCAGTACTAAGATCATGCAATGATAAACCTATCCCAATAGCGATACAAACAGCAAGTAAGACATGATAAGCCGTATCTACTGTAATTTTTGTTTTTTCATTTTGGTGATTATCAGCCGTTGTAGCATCCGTTCTATTTGCTTGTAATTTATGTTTCTTAGCCAAATAATTAAAAATTGGTCCTCCTGATATGCCCCCTAAAACTAGACCAAACGTTGCACAGGCTATTCCTATTTCAACAGCGTTAGCAATGCTGTATTTTTCTACAAAAATTGGTGCCCATGCTATTGCGGTGCCATGACCGCCACTTAAAGAGACAGAGCCACCTAATACGCCAATCTTCTCGTTTAACCCTGTAATCCAGGCGATACCGATGCCCGTTAAGTTTTGACAAATTAAAAAGGTTATAGCGATCACCAGGAGGATGATTAGTGATTTACCTCCTTTTAATAAAGTAGATAATTGGGCAGACAATCCAACACATGTAAAAAAAACAACAAGGAGTATGTCTCGCTGCTGTAAAGAAAATGAAATGATCGTATCAAAGGCGAAGTAAAAACCACTAAAAAGAAGAGAAGCAATAATACCGCCAATTACTGGTTCTGGAATATTGTACTGTTGAAAAAAACTACTCTTGTTTTTTAGTATTTTACCGAGAAGTAAAACGATAATTGCTATTATAACTGTTTGTCTTGAATCGAACTCCATAAAATACCGCTTACCTTATTAAAATAAAACTATTTTTTAAAGGTAATCTGAGAGCTATGCTCTAACAATTTCCCTTAACGTTTGAACCAGCTTAAATATGTTGTTATAGCACTGTATTTATTGACATATTAATATTTTACCACGTCTCAAATATTTATGTCTAATGGTGTGTAGCTGTAAATCAGACTGGGCATAAATGTAGAGAGTTTACTCACTTTTCATACTTGAGTTCTATATGAAGTCTGAAGAGAATAAATATCAACTTAAATGACAGACTCTTGTATTAGTTCTTTTCAAAATTTTATTCGGTGAAAGGCGAATGCCTGAGAATTTCAAGTTGAGTGGCCATGTCCATAAATGAAATAAACTGTCTTCCCTAAGCTTGTTATAAATCAAATTGATAGCCATTATCAACAAAATCAACAAAATTCAACGGCATTTTTGTGTCATTAAGTACAAAATTTGTTAGACTTCCCGCCGAATAATAATCGCTAAATCAGCATATAACTTTACAGTCCATTTAGAGAGTAACATGAAACCACTTGTATACGTTTTACTGGCGTTATCAGCATTGCTTTTTCCAAGCATGGCTTTTGCTTCAGAGGCAGCACATCAGAGTATTGATTTAACCAATCACTGGATTGGTTATACCGCCATTGCTATTTTTGTTCTAGCTTATTCGCTCGTGATTTTAGAAGAGCAATTACATTTAAGAAAGTCAAAACCTGTCTTACTTGCAGCGGGTCTTATTTGGATTTTAATTGCTGCTTATTACGGTGCTAACGGTATGCCTCATGCAGCCGAAGTAGCTATCCGTCATAACTTTCTTGAATATGCCGAATTATTCTTCTTCTTATTAGTTGCCATGACTTATATCAATGCGCTTTTAGAGCGTAATGTATTTGATGCGCTTCGTGATGTATTAATACACAGAGGCTACAGCTACAAAGCGCTGTTCTGGATCACTGGTATTTTAGCTTTCTTTATCTCCCCAATAGCAGATAACTTAACCACAGCATTAATCATGTGTGCTGTAGTCTTAGCAGTAGGTAAAGATGAGCCCAAGTTTATTGCAATGAGTTGTATCAACATTGTTGTCGGTGCTAACGCAGGCGGTGCATTTAGTCCGTTTGGCGATATTACAACCTTAATGGTATGGCAAAAAGGTATTGTTCAATTTACAGAGTTCTTCCACCTATTTTTACCATCTGTTGTAAACTTTGTTATTCCTGCCTTTATTATGCAGTTCTTCTTACCTGCTGGCAATCCAAGTTCAGATTCAAATGAAATAACCCCAATTAAAACAGGTGGTTTAGTGATTGTTGGTCTATTTATGCTTACCATTATTACTGCTGTTTCATTCCATAATTTCCTACATTTACCACCGGTATTTGGTATGATGTTAGGTCTAGCCTATTTAAAATTCTTTGGTTACTACATTAAGACATCAGGTCAAGGTAAACTTAATACCTCAGACGTTCCTGCAGGTCGCACAAGATCAGACGATTTTGATATTTTTGATAAAATTGCAAAAGCCGAGTGGGATACTTTATTCTTCTTCTACGGTGTTATTTTAGCGGTTGGTGGCTTAGGTTTCTTAGGTTACTTAGGTATGGTTTCAGAATTTATGTACGGTGAATTAGGTGCAACTAATGCCAATATTTTAGTTGGTATATTATCTGCTATCGTTGACAACATCCCCGTCATGTTTGCAGTACTAACAATGAACCCTGATATGAATCATACGCAATGGTTATTAGTAACACTTACCGCTGGTGTTGGTGGTAGCTTGTTATCTGTAGGCTCTGCGGCGGGTGTTGCCTTAATGGGACAAGCAAGAGGTTATTACACTTTCTTTAGTCACCTAAAATGGACACCAGTAATTGCACTTGGTTACGGCGCCAGCATTTACGTGCATTTATTGATAAATTAATAATTTGTATCAATTGCTTACATTAATAATGTGAGCTTAAAGCAAAGAAATACTTAATCTATAATTTCTTCATGCTACCCTTAAAAGCTTCTAGTTTGCTAGAGGCTTTTTTATTGAACATTTTTTGAGGGATCTTTGTGAATTACCTAAATAATATAACAACTAGCCAACGACCATGGTTACTACTGGCATTCTCTGCATTGTGCTTAGAGCTATCAGCCTTATATTTTCAATATGTGTTAGATTTAGCGCCGTGTATCATGTGTGTCTATCAACGCCTCGCTATTTTAGCTATATTGTTCGCTGGTGTTATTGGCACCCTAGGACATCAAAATATTATTGCTCGAAGTATCGCTTTTATTTTATGGGGTGTTGGCGCAATTTGGGGGTTGATTATTGCGTTAGAACATGTCGAAATGCAAAAAAATAGCGGTTCACTTTTCTTTAGTTGTGAGTTTGTACCTAATTTTCCTTCTTGGGCTCCTTTACATCAGTGGATACCATTTTTATTCGAAGCAACAGGTGATTGTGGGGAAATAAGTTGGCGATTTTTTAATTACAGCATGCCGCAGTGGATGGTTGTAGTTTACGCGCTATTTTCCATAGCATTTGCAGTAGTACTTATAAATCGTCTAATTTGTTCAAAGAAACCCTAGATATTCAGTAAAAATCAAAACTAGCAGAGACCGCCATTGTTCATCGTGTGTCTTTGCTCTTTTTACTGTGTCGGAATTACACACTTCACCTAACTCCTCCCTCTCATTCTTTACTCTATGTTGCTTTAGCTTTAACGCCACATAGTGTATCAATTCAAGGAGAAATAAAATCGGACTAATGCCTTCCTCTACTGACTGACCATGTTTCAAAAATAGCAGCACTAATAACCAATAGCCCTCCAATTATAGTCAAGAAGTCCGGACGTTCATGTAACAGGATTATAGCCAACACACTACCGTATAAAGGTTGTAAACAAGAAATCAATCCCGCTGTTGTAGCTGATAAATACCGTAAACTTGAGGCAAATAAGGCATGAGGTGTCGCAGTAAAGACAATTCCAACTAATAACAGCAAAAACCAATCGCTCTCTGTAACATGCATTGGCCCAACATCAACAAACAGACATAACATCAAACAAGCCACCAAGGTCTGATATAACATGGTATGAGGCCCAGAGTAATGGGAAAAGTAGTTTTTATGTAGAATATTTCGTAGCGCAAAAAATACTGCAGAAACAACCCCAGTTACAATACCTAAAGTAATTTGATTGCCAAAGCTAATTTCTGGTATTAATAATACAATGCCGATTATGACCACAAAGGCGGTGACCATATCCTTTATTTTAGGTGTGCTTTTATTAAAAAAGGGCTCAATAAAAACGGTTATCACGGGGTAAGTAAAAAAAGCTATCATACCGACAGTGACCCCTGCCATTTGCATACCAGTAAAATAAGTGACCCAATGAATGCCGACTACTCCTCCTAATAGAATGGCAATACCGTAATCTTTCAAGCTTGCTAATGTTAATTTTTTTTTCTGTAAAGTTAGTAAAAAAAACAGAGCGATAGCGGCGATCCCTGTGCGATAAACTGTTATGTCTAGCGCAGGTAAGCCGATAAGTTTAGAAAAAAGTGCCGTACCACCGAAAAGGAATACGGCGATATGTAAATAAAGCAAACTTTGCCGTTCAGCTTTTATAGGAGACGTTTGAGGGATACTTTTCATCATAAGTGATACGCTATCTTTACCATAGTTACTTGTGCGTGAGTCTCTTTACCCCCCTAAAACTCGCATAGTAAAGTAACTTAGGGGTTAGGCTGAATTAATCAATATCATTTAATGGCCAAATGACAATGTGATCTTCGAAATCATCAATACTCACTTCATTATCTTTAACTATTTTCCCTCTTACAGACATACCGGCTTTGTGCATGGCAGACTTTTTGCCTTTGTGCAGTAAAGGGTGCCATGATGGCATGCCACGACCTTCTTGGAGGCGGCGGTAAGTACAGCTTGGCGGCATAAAAAATACCGCGTCAATATTCTCTTGTGTTAATCGAACACAATCAGGTACTAGTGTCGTCCGTTGCTCGTATTTAGAGCATTGGCAAGACTTTTCGTTAAGTAAATGACAAGCAATATTAGAATAAAAAATATGCTCGCCTTCTTTTATATGATCTGTCGGCAATAGCTCAGAGTCATCATCTGTATCTTCATCATCGATAAATTTGTTTAAGCAGCATTTTGCACAACCATCACATAATGACTCCCATTCAGAGCGGGTCATTTCAGCTAAGGTTTTAGTTTGCCAAAAAGGATTTTCTTGATTGTTTTTATCGATCATATACTACTACTTATTTTACTCATGGATTGGTCAATGAATTGACCAATAATCTTACTCAGTTATTACTTAATGGGTGGAAACTTTATACGATCAGATAAATGACCTACTGAACTGACAAAATAATAGGATAAGTTCCAATGCATTAAACTCTTATAGTTATCATAGGCAAGGTATACTCGACCATTTTCATCATCAGGAAAAACTAACGCAGCCTTTATATCAACATTTGGTAAATTGGTGCCATCTGAACGTCTCACACCCAATGCCTGCCATTGAGCTAATGTTTTTTCAGTTTTAGACCAAGCTTTTAACCAGTTTTTACGACTGCCAGTGTTCTTCGGGATGGCTAAAGTATAATCAAAGTTTTTAGGTAGCTTCACTTGGCGGCCCCAAGTGAGTTCATCATTCCAACCTTCTTTTTGTAAATAATTTGCCATAGACGAAAAAACATCTGCTTGATTTTGCCAAATATCCTTTTTACCATCGCCATCACCATCAACTGCGTAACTCAAAAAAGACGTAGGCATAAATTGATTTTGTCCCATTGCCCCAGCCCAAGAGCCTTTCATATTTTCATTTCTAATATGACCCTCATCTAATATTGTTAACGCTGCCATTAATTGTTTTTTAAAGAAGGTTTCACGTCGCCCTTCATACGCCAATGTAGCTAAAGCAGAAATGACATTATACCCGCCAGTGAACTTACCGAAGTTAGTTTCAAGCCCCCATAAAGCGACGATAAAACGTGGCTGAACTTGATACTTTTCACCTATTTGGTTTAATAAAACCTGATGTTCTTTATACAAGACTCTGGCTTTATCTACCTTCCACTTTGGTACTCGCTTAGGAAGATAAGTATCTAAGGTTTCAATATTTTCAGGCTGACTCCTATCGGCTTTTACTGCACGTTTATGAAATTTCACTTCTGCGAAGCTTTCTTCTATTAACGCTTTGCTAAACCCTTTAGTTAATGCTTCAGCCTTTAGTTTTATGACGTATTGAGCAAACCCCTCTTCTGTTAGTTCTTTTTTAGCCGCCATGGCAGAATTCGTACTCCCAAGACTAATCAAGGCAGATAGAATGATGGTTTTTAGTACAATCTTCATTAAAGCTCTCCTTGTCCCTTTTTAGCTAACATAGCCGCTTTATGTTCTTTCAATAAGTCTTCTTGTGGTGGCGGTAACTGTAAATAAAATCCTTGTTCATTTAAGCTGCTTTTTACTTTATCTAAATCAGCCATCGCTAATTTATCTTTAGTATCTAAATTAATTATCGTCACTAAGTTTGGCGTACCAAATGTTTTCATTAAGGCTTCAGGCACTGAAGAGAAATCATCACGTTTATTAACAAATAAATAAGTTTGGGCTTTTCTAGAACTTTTATAAATTGTGCATAGCATAATGGAGACCTATAGATAATTGAGAAAACATCATTGAGCTATCAATATATCACGAGCCTTGGGAAACCCCATAGTGACTCAATGAAATATTGTTAACTAAAATGTAAAGTTAGAGGATACTTTGCCTAGCAAATGAAGGCTATTAAATGGTTATTCAAAACCTTGCTGAGCAAAGTCTAATAAGGCTTGGCCAAATAGCTCATTTCGCCAATCAGTTATTAACTCAACTTTTGTCGAATTATTTCTGGCGCCATTAAGATCAAACTGCCAGGTTAAAAATTGATTGATTTGTTTCTTTGATGCTACATTTTCGATCGCTAAGCCATTTTGCTCACTTGCGGTAATTAAAAATGCTTTTACCTTTTTAAATATTTGTTTGTAACCAGGGTATTCATCTAAGCGATTAATTTTTTGAGGATAACTGCTGACTTCAGCTTTTTCTGCTTGAGCTAAAACCGCCAACATTGCTTTACCTTTATGACGAATATCGAGTATTTCAACCCCTTCAAGCGAAAGCATAGCACTCACACTCTTAGGGTTACTTTGTGCTAATGCCATTAATGTATGATCTTTTGCAACAAAACCAATAGGCAAATCACGTTTCTTGGCTTGTTGAAAACGCCAACTTGCCAAATACTTTAATGAATTTAACTGTTTAGGGTTTAGACGCCAATTCATTTTAATATTAAGATACATTTCACCTTCATTGATAGGCGTAAACTTTTTATCTATCATGCTTTGTGTTTCTATCTGTGCATAAGTTAAAAAACCGGCTTGAGTGATTTCAGCTAAGATTTTTGGATAAATATTAAATAAATGATCTACATCTGCACTCGCATAGCTCAGTTGCTTTTCTGTCAACGGCCTTTTTGTCCAATCTGTACGCGATTCTGATTTATCTAATTCTATCTCAGTAAAATGCTTTACCATGGCAGCGTAGCCGAGCGACAAACCATGTCCTAAAAATGACATCATGATCTGACTATCAATTAAGTTTACCGGTTTACAGTCGCCTGCGGTTAAGAAGACTTCCAAATCTTCGGAACATGCGTGCAGCACTTTAGTGATACTTTCATTAGTGAGTAATGCCCAAAAAGGCGATAAATCCTCAACTGCTAGTGGGTCAATAAGCGCTAATTGCTCTCCATCACATACCTGAAGTAATCCTAACTTAGCATACAGAGTTCGTGTACGAACAAACTCTGTATCTATAGCTAACACTTTTGATTTACCGAGTTGCTCACACAAGTTATTAAGGCTATTCTGATCTTCAATCAATTGATAATGCATATTATTATTTCAATTACGGCTACTTATGACGGCGACGAGTACTTTGCTGATGTCTTTGTTGATGTTTTTTAACTGAACGACGAATCCGGCGACTTTTTGCATTATCCATCGCTTTTTCATCAACTTTAACTTTACTGACAGCTTCAGGGGCTAAATTAACTAATTGACGATAGTAATTCACTTCTTTTAACGCTAACTCTCTCCAACCACCCATAGGTAGCTGTCGCTGCATTTCCATATCACCATAACGTACTCGGATAAGACGGCTTACCTGTACATCCTGACTTTCCCATAAACGACGAACTTCTCGATTACGCCCTTCTGATAATACAACATGGAACCAATGATTTCGGCCTTCTCCGCCGCGGTAAGTTATTTTCTGAAAACGAGCCATACCATCTTCTAATTTAACACCCGTACGTAATGTTTGTAACATAGCTTCGTTGATTTCACCAAAGACACGTACCGCGTATTCACGTTCTACCTTTTGAGAGGGGTGCATTAATCGGTTTGCTAATTCACCATCCGTTGTGAACAATAACATACCCGAAGTATTAATATCTAAACGACCAACAGCTACCCAGCGGCCTGTTTCAAGAGGAGGGAGACGGTCAAAAACAGTAGGCCTTCCTTCAGGATCTTTGCGCGTACACATTTCACCTTCGGGCTTGTTATATACAAGTACGCGACAAATATCTTCATCTTGAGCGGTAAGTTTAACATTATGTCCATCAAGACGAATTTGCTCTGTACCAGTAACCCTATCACCTAAAAAGGCCACTTTACCGTCGATACTAACACGACCTTCACTGATCATGGTTTCCATCTCGCGGCGAGATCCTTTTCCCGCTCGTGCTAATACTTTTTGCACTTTTTCTGAGTCTGAATGCGATGCTTTTTGAAAGTCGACTTTTTCTACTTTTTCAGGTTCCTTCTTGTGATGACCTTTTTTGCCAGCCTTTTTCTTTGCAACATCTTGCTTGCTCATGCCTTTCTTCGCACTGCCTTTTTTTTCAGTACCACGCGTGCCATATTTTTTATCTAGGGCTTCGTCTTTTCTTGCTTGCTTCTTCTTGTCAACCGTCATTATTTTTTACTCTGTTACGTCAGTAGCAGCTCCCTTGAAGCTAACTTCTGGCTCATTGTTCAGACTCAATTACCTTCTAATTTGTGCAATTAGACTTCTACACATTACTTCAGGTTACTGAAATGGAGAAGGATCACCTTCTCCTACACGTATTATTTCAATACTGTCATTAGAAAAATCAATCACTGTGGTAGGGTGTTCCCCTAAATATCCACCATTGACGATAAGGTCAACTTGATGCTCTAACAAATCTCGAATATGCTCAGGATCATACTCAGCCATTTCTTGGCCAGGCATAATTAAACTGGTAGACATTATAGGCTCTGCAAGTTCAGTCAACAAGGCTTGCGCGATAGTATTATCAGGCACTCTTATGCCTATGGTTTTCTTTTTGGGGTTTAATAATCGTTTAGGGACTTCCTTACTACCACGAAAAATAAAGGTGTAAGCACCTGGAGTATTATTTTTCAATAATCGATATGCCGTATTATCTACCCGAGTATATTCTGATATTTGTGATAAATCTTGGCAAACCAAAGTGAAGTTATGATCCTTATCTATGTTTCTGATTCGGCAGATACGTTCTAATGCTTTTTTATCACCTAAGTGACAACCTAACGCATAGCCTGAATCGGTAGGATAAACAATTACACCACCTTGTTTAATAATGTCTGCCGCTTGTTTCATTAAGCGGCCTTGGGGATTATCAGGATGTACATAAAAAAACTGACTCATGAGACTTTCCTTTCCTTCTAAAGCTTATTGATCGTTTCTTGTCTGTTGAAACGGTTAAATAATATGTTGGATAAAAAACTTATTCTTTACGCGTTTACCATTGAGCCCAAACAGGTTTAGCACCCACAGGCATGGTTAGATTACGACCTAAATCGCTCCACTTATTCGGATAATGAAAATCTGATCCCATAGAAGCATATAAATTATATTCTTGGCAATAAGCTAGCATCTTTTGCCGTTGTTCAGGGCTCATTTGTGGTAAGACGACTTCTAAAGCGTCTCCTGCCGCCTCACTAAATTGCACAATCAAACGCCGTAACCACTTAGCAGAAAGATCGTATCGAATTGGGTGAGCCATCACCGCACTGCCACCAGCTTGATGTATAACATTAATAGCAGTGTCAATACTGCACCAGTTTGGTTTAACGTAAGCACGCTGACCTTTAGAGCCCTTTTTACCAATATATTTATCAAAGGCCTGTTGCATTGTACTAACATGCCCTTGTTGATAAAGTACTTTAGCAAAATGCGCTCGGGTAATAGAGCCATCACCAGCCATTGCTTTAGCATCCGCATAAATATTTGTAAAACCACATTTTGCTAACTTTTCTCCCATAGATATAGCACGCTGCTCTCTTGCTTGTTGCTGCTGTTCAATCAATGAGGTTAGTTGTAAGTTATTCTTATCAATATTTAAGCCAACGATATGAATTTCAAATCCTTGCCATGCGGTAGAAATTTCAATGCCATCAATCAACTTAAGTGGAATATTTTTATCTTGAATATGCTTTTGCGCTATATCGAGTCCAGCGACAGTATCATGATCTGTGATAGCTAAAACATCAATTTGAAAATTAGCAGCCCTATCTATCAGGGTTTGTGGCGACAAACCACCATCAGAGCAACTAGTATGACTATGAAGGTCAATCCGTTTATGGGCAAAACCATCAGTTTTTACTATCCGATGTGGGAAATCAGTGGTTGACAGCAACGCCATAATGAGGTCTTCTATAGGGGTAAACTTAGTCTTAAGGTAAGTTTACTGATAACGAGTAAACAATGATACTTTTTCCTGTATTATTAGTAGAAAAGTAAGTTAGCGTAAAGTAAGTAAATTAACGCATTTATAAGGCACGTAAATAATGAACACAGCAATAACAAACTTAACATTGATTTGGTGGTGGCATAACTCGACATAATTGGGTTGTGATAATTGCGTGTATCTTAAAAAAGATTAAACAAATTTCAAAAACCCGCTCCTATCAGCGGGTTTTTCTCGTTAAAGCGAGCGAGAGTTTGTTAACAAAGGACTTAGAATGAACAAATCAAAAACATGGTTTATTTGGTGGCTGTTGCCAATTTATGCAGGTTGACAATTTTTCTTTAAATAAATTCTATAGAAGTATTCAAGATGACTCAAAACTTACCAAGTAAAATCAAGGGTGAAGTAATCACTCTACAAGATAGTACCTACTATCAAAATGATCCGTTAAGTGTTTACCAATTATTATGTCACCAACAACAGCATAATATATTATTAGAATCTGCCGAGATTGATAAAAAGCATTTATTAAAAAGCCTTTTATTAACGGATGCTGCAGTAAAAATTGTATGCAATGGTGATACGGTAACTTTTTCGGCATTATCACTCAATGGTGAAAATGCCATCAATTACGCCGCGGCTCAACTAGAGTCACACGCGCAATTAGATGTTGCTGATGATGGAAAATCATTTCAAGCTATATTTAGCGAGGTTGCTAAAGACCTTGATGAAAAAGCCCGTTTAAGTGCAACCAATCAATTTCATAGTTTACGATTATTCAATCAACTTATTGATGATAAAAGTCATCCTTTCTCAGTATTTTTAGGGGGAGTTTTTGCTTTTGACCTTATGGCTGTCGCAGAGGAATTACCGACAGTTACTCAAGGAGACAATACTTGTCCTGATTTTGTTTATTATCTAGCAGAAACGTTAGTCATCATTGACCATGAATTACAAAGCACCGAAATTATAGGCAATATTTTTAACTGCAATGATGCTGAAAAAGCAAAACAGAGCCAGTTAGTTATTGCCAATCGCGTTACTCAAATAAAAGAAACACTTGCTAAGTCTATTGATGCCAAACAGGTCTTACAATTAAGCCCAGCATTTACTGATATTCCCGCTAAAGAAAAACTGAATGAACAATTACAAGTCGATATCAGTGATGAGAAGTTTTGCGAAATTGTTGATCAATTAAAAGAAAACATTCGAGCAGGTGATATTTTTCAAGTAGTACCATCACGTACTTTTAGTTTACCTTGTTTTGATTCTATTGCCGCTTATAAAGCACTTAAAATTAGTAACCCTAGTCCTTATATGTTTTATTTAAAAGATAGTGACTTTTGTATTTTTGGCGCATCACCAGAATCGTCCTTAAAATATCAAGCGAGTAACCGCCAGGTAGAGATTTATCCAATAGCCGGAACACGTCCTCGCGGTTTCGATCAACAAGGCAATATTTCATTGGACTTAGATAGCCGAATTGAACTAGAGCTAAGACAAGATAAAAAAGAATCCGCCGAACATATTATGCTGGTTGATTTAGCCCGTAATGATGTTGCTCGAGTATCACAACCCGGCACTCGATATGTTGCTGACTTACTTAAAGTTGACCGTTATTCCCATGTAATGCACTTAGTTTCACGCGTATGCGGAAAGTTACAAATCGATCTTGATGCATTACACGCCTACCAAGCTTGCATGAATATGGGGACTCTGTCAGGCGCACCTAAAGTAAAAGCAACATCACTTATACGAGAAGTTGAGGGCAAAAGGCGTGGTAGTTATGGCGGTGCCGTTGGTTACTTGACAGGTACGGGTGAAATGGATACTTGTATTGTCATTCGTTCAGCCTTTGTAAAAGACAATATTGCTCAAGTACAAGCCGGTGCTGGCGTAGTGTACGATTCAGATCCCATAAGTGAAGCCAATGAAACACGGCAAAAAGCCCAAGCGGTTATAAGTGCTATTATCACTGCCAATACCTCGGTGAAGGAGCAAGCTCATGACTAAATTATTTATGCTCGATAACCTAGATTCTTTTACCTATAACTTGGTTGATGAATTTCAATGCTTAGGTTTTGAACCGAGCGTTTATCGAAACACACTCAGTGCTGACTTTATTTTTAACAAAATGCTGGAGCATACCCAAAAAACGTCAGAGCCTGTATTACTTGTTTTATCCCCAGGCCCAGGTGAACCCAATAAAGCGGGTTGCTTAATGGCATTGATAAAAATGTGTGTTGGACGTATTCCAATGTTAGGAATTTGCTTGGGACATCAAGCATTAATTGAACATTATGGTGGTCGAGTAGACAGAGCTGAAGAAATAGTTCATGGAAAAGCATCCAGTGTTACTCATACTGGCTCTGGTGCATTTAACAATATCCAAAACCCTTTACCTGTAGCTCGTTATCATTCATTGATAGGCAAAGAGATACCCAAAAAAGTAGAGGTTATTGCGGAATATGATGGTATGTGTATGGCGATTAGCAAAGAAGACGATGCTGTTTTAGCTTTTCAATTTCACCCTGAATCGATATTAACAACCTTTGGTGCAACCTTGTTGGCACAGAGTATTCGACACTTACTTTCCCTAGCCCCCTCACTTACCATTAAAGTTACTGGAGAATAAAATGACAAGTCCACAAACTACTAACTCCACAAAAATAGCGTCAACAGATGTCGCTTCAACCGATTTAAGCACATCATCAATAAACACTATTTTGCCGACCTTAGTTGATGGTTATGACTTGTCTCAGACTCAAAGCCATGATTTTTTTCTGCAAGTCCTCAAAGGAAATATTGAGCCAGCTTTGATGGCAAGTGTATTAACAGCACTAAAAATTAAAGGAGAAACCCCTGAAGAAATAGCAGGGGCTGCAATCGCTATTCGTGCTGCTGCAACCGCATTTCCTGAAGATAATAAAGAAAACATTGTCGCCGATTGTGTGGGCACTGGCGGTGATGGTGCAAATACCATTAACATTTCGACCACTGCTGCAGTGCTAGCTGCCGCTTGTGGTTTAAAAATGGCAAAACATGGCAACAGAAGTGTTTCCAGTATGTCAGGCTCTGCTGATTTACTCGAAGCATTTGGCGTCAATTTATCCATGTCACCTGAAACTGCAAATTACTGCCTAGCGCAAACAAATCTATGTTTTTTATATGCCCCAGCTTACCATTCTGGTTTTAAGCATGCTGGCCCAGTAAGAAAAGCTATGGGGATTCGTACTTTATTCAATATCTTAGGACCGCTAGTTAACCCCGCTAAACCAAAAATAATGTTACTCGGTGTATATACTCCTGAGTTATTAATGCCGATGGCTCAGGCACTTCAGTTAACAGGCGTTAAACGTGCTTTTGTTGTTCATGGCAGTGGTTTAGATGAAATTGCTTTACATGACAAAACTCTAGCCATAGAAATTAATAATGGCGAATTAATTGAACGTACCATTACACCTCAAGATTTTGGTTTTAAAAATTATACCCTTGAAGAGATTAAAGGTGGTACGCCGACAGAAAACGCCAATATCATTAGAGATATCTTATCTGGCCAAGGAAAGGATGCACACAATGCAGCAGTTATTATTAACTGTGCCGCACTACTGTATTTACATGATAAAGCTGACTCGCTAACGCAAGCTGCAGAACTCGCCACAGAGGTACTTGCCTCAGGTAAAGGTTTAAGTACGTTATTAAGATTGGTTGAACTTTCAAATCAAGATACATCATCTACAACAAACAACGCCAATGCGCAAATTGACACCGACAAAAAGGCTGAGAAATAAAATGACTAACAACACGAAGACTTCAGCTGAAAAAAATATTTTAGAAAAAATAGTTGATGATAAACGGATTGAAATTGATGCGTTAAAAGTAAGTAAACCTTTGGCAAGTTTTATTGATGAACTTGTGCCAACAAACAAAGATATGTATGCGGCTTTAACGAGAACAAAAGAGAAACCCTATGCTGGTTTTATTCTTGAGTGCAAAAAAGCATCTCCCTCTAAAGGGCTTATTCGACCCGATTTCGATGTTAAAGCTATCTGTCAAACTTATGATAAATACGCTGCCGCAATCTCAGTGTTAACAGATGAGAAATACTTTCAAGGCAATTTTGAATACCTTAAAACGGTAACCCAAACAGTAAAATGCCCTGTCTTAAATAAAGACTTCTTTGTTGATAGTTATCAAGTGTACTTAGCAAGATACTACGGTGCAGATGCCATTTTGTTAATGCTCAGTGTCTTATCAGATGAAGAGTACCTTGAGTTATCAGCAATTGCTGAGCAATATAATTTGGCGGTATTAACCGAAATATCAACACCAGAAGAGCGCGATAGAGCAATAAAACTTAATGCAAAAATGATTGGTATCAATAATCGAAACCTACGTGATCTAAGTACTGATATTTCACGTACATTTGACTTTGCCCCAACAATACCAGACGACAGAATAATTATTTCTGAATCAGGGATTTACTCCAATGCTCAGGTGAGGGAGTTAGCACCTGCAGTTGATGGCTTTTTAGTGGGTAGTTCGTTAATGGATCCCAAAAACAATCCTTATCAAGATATCGATTTAGCATGTCGCAAGTTAATTTATGGCAATAACAAAGTCTGCGGTTTAACAGACATAGAGTATGCTAGTGCTGCGGCAGATGCGGGTGCTCGTTTTGGAGGACTCATTTTTGCGGAGAAGTCTCCACGTTATGTCACGAAAGAACAAGCGCAAAACGTTATCAAAGCGGAGCCTAAATTAGAGTATGTTGGCGTTTTTGTTAATGAGGAACGAGAGCAGATTATAGAATTAGTGAAAACGTTACGCTTACGTGCTGTTCAACTTCATGGTAGCGAAGATAAACAATATATTGAAGCATTAACGGCTGAGCTTGCCCTGGGTGATTGTGAGTTTTGTCAAGTCTGGCAAGCGAGTCCCGTGGCACAGAGTGTGCCTTTGCTTAATTCCACCGTAAGCCATCATGTACTTGATGGACAAAGCCCAGGCAGTGGTAAAACATTCAACTGGCAAGTATTAGCCATAAGTGAACAAAACTTATCAAAAAGCTTTTTAGCTGGCGGTTTAAACAATGACAATATTGGTCATGCCCTCGAACAGTTAACCCATGTGGATTTATTTGGCCTAGACCTTAACTCAGGTGTAGAAGATAGCCCAGGTATTAAATCAAGCGAAAAACTAGTACAAGTATTTTCGCAAATTAGGAACTATTAAGATGTCAGACACTAATCAAAAAAATGAACTAAATCAAAGCCGCTTACCTGCCTATTTTGGTGAGTTTGGTGGTATGTACGTTGGAGAATTATTAGTCCCTGCGTTAGAGCAATTAGAACAAGCCTTTATCGAGTCACAAACGGATGAAGCGTTTTTAACTGAATTCAATAATTTATTAACAAAATATGCCGGTCGACCGACACCATTAACGTGTTGTCGTAATATCGTCAAAAATCCGCTGGCAAAAATTTACTTAAAACGTGAAGATCTATTACACGGTGGTGCCCATAAAACCAATCAAGTTTTAGGGCAAGCGCTACTCGCTAAACGGATGGGTAAAACCGAAATTATTGCTGAAACGGGTGCTGGTCAACATGGTGTTGCAACCGCTATAGCCTGTTCACTACTTGGATTGAAATGTAAGGTTTACATGGGAGCCGTTGATTGCGCTCGCCAGCAGCCGAATGTTTTTCGTATGGAATTAATGGGGGCTGAAGTTATTCCAGTAACCGCTGGCTCAGGTACATTAAAAGATGCCGTTAACGAAGCATTAAGAGATTGGTCGGCAAATTATGAAAATGCCCATTATTTATTAGGCACGGCAGCAGGGCCTCACCCATTCCCGACTATTGTGCGTGAGTTTCAGAAAATGATTGGTGAAGAAGCTAAAGCGCAATTTCTTGAAGAAGAAGGCCGTTTGCCCGATTATGTTATTGCTGCTGTTGGTGGCGGTTCAAATGCCATTGGTATGTTTCATGACTTTATCAAAGAAGATGGCGTGAAACTTATTGGTATTGAAGCGGGTGGTAAAGGCATAGATACCAGCGAGCACGGTGCAACACTTGTTGCTGGCTCTAAAGGCATGTTACACGGTAACTACACCTACATAATGCAAGATGATTTCGGCCAAATCCAAGAATCATACTCAGTATCAGCTGGACTCGACTACCCAGCCGTTGGTCCGCAACATGCTTTCTTAAAAGATACAGGACGAGCACAGTATGTCCCCATCAATGATGATGAAGCATTAGCCGCTTTTCAGACCTTAGCTAAAAGTGAAGGAATTATTCCTGCACTGGAATCATCTCATGCCCTTGCTCAAGCATTAAAGATGGCAGAGTCCGCTACTGAAGAAACTATTTACTTAGTTAACCTGTCTGGTCGTGGCGATAAAGATTTAGCCCATGTCCACGCTATTCTTTCGCCTGAAGAAGCATTATCAACAACTAAAGTGAAACACAGAGGAGAGGCATAATGTCAAGCTCAAAAATTCAACAAGCAGGTGCCCGATACCAAGCCTCTTTTGCTAGCTTAAAAGAAAAAAGTGAACAAGCCTTCATTCCGTTTGTTATGATTGGCGACCCAAATAAGGCGCAGTCTATTGCCGTTATCAAAAGTTTAATTGATGCTGGAGCTGATGCGTTAGAGTTAGGGATTCCATTTTCTGATCCAAGTGCTGATGGAATAACCATACAAAGTGCAGCACTTCGCGCTTTAGGTGCTGGTATCAACACAGATATCTGTATTGAAATACTATCAGAAATTAGAGAATATGCGCCTCAAATACCAATTGGTTTATTACTCTATGGCAACCTAGTATTTGCTCGTGGTATTGACTCTTTTTATAAAGATATGAGCGAAGCAGGAGTGGACTCAGTATTAATCGCTGATGTACCTATTAGAGAGAGTGAGCCTTTTAGGGAAGCTGCATTAAAATATGGTATTGCTCCTATCTTTATTGCTCCTCCTAATGCAAGTGATGAGACACTACGTGCAGTATCGTCATACTCTCGTGGTTATACTTATGTATTAAGCCGCGCTGGAGTAACTGGCGTAGATAGTGCTGAAAGCCCCAAAAATACCGTTAATGCTACAGCAAATAAGTTAATTGAAAGTTTAGTAGCATATCATGCTGCCCCTCCTGTCTTAGGATTTGGTATTTCAACACCGCAACAAGTTAAAGAAGCACTTAAAGCAGGTGCACTTGGCGCAATTAGTGGTTCAGCTGTGGTTAAAATCATTGAAAATAACTTAGCTAATGAGAGTAAAATGCTATTTGAATTAGCAAGTTTTGTTAGTGAGATGAAAGCTGCTACAAAATAACAATCATCCAGTAATACCATTTGCATTTATGGTTACAGCTTACACTTTAAAATAAGCAAATAATGACAAAAAAGGAGCTATTTCATAGTTCCTTTTTTTATGCTTGTTTAAATTCTTAACATACGTACAGATAAAAAAATTATCACCAAAGTTAATCCTACAAATAATAATGCTAAAACGTGAAAGCCGCCTCTTTTCACTTTAATTTTAACTCGCGACAACCTACTATTTGAATTACCTTCAATCTTAGGAATATTGTGAAAAATAGAAAGTAAGATATTCAATAGCAGTAACCATATAAAACCTACCAAGCTCAATATACTGAAAGTGTTAGATGAGTGTGTTGCTGAGGGTGTTTGTAGCAGCTGGGTAATCATAACCCCTACTAAGATTATCAAAGCGAAATAAATCAACTTACGAAATGGTAATAGTTTTACTGAAAGTTTTTCTAATATTTCTAACATTTACTTTCCAACGTTCCAATGACTTTGTAATGAATAAAGATAATGTGACATTTAATACCAATTTGATTAAATTTCTTCCCAACTCAGAGCTGTGTTACATGTTCAATAACAAGGAAAATTTGTTTTGGTCTAGTCATTCTAAATCAAATAAATTTAACGATGTTAATGGGCATAGAACAAGCTCCCAAAGGGCTAGTTTAAAAGGCTTACAAGCTGCGTTATTGATTTTGACAAGGGAATAACCATTCTCTTCAATCAATGCCTTGCCTCTAAGCCTTTTAATTCTTGCTGAGTAGGAAAGAACTTAATCAACTTGGTATAATACAAACGATACCAGTCGATAGTGCTTTGTACTAGTCGATTATCATGACAAAGAGAAAAGTACTACTCTGAACATAAAAAATGCGACTCAAGGAGTCGCACTTTTATTACTAGCTTATACTGTGCGTCCTGCACACATATTAATGATCTCATCTCATCCTTGAATTACTATCCGTAGTACATCCCTTATGTATCCGTTCATATCCATGTAGGGAAACAATCCAACGAGTCCATGTTTTTCCTTTAATCAACTGTCCTTAGTTAACATTCCATCATAATAGTTTTCCATAACTATTGTCTTCCTGACCTTGGTAATCCTCACCAAGCCACATCCTTGTTCATATCATCCATAGTGGCATCCTACCACTAGACTTCATCCTTAAAGCCTCCCTGTTAAACCCCATTTTAAAAAGCAGCTAAGTGCTATTTAAAATTAAAGCGTCCTGCTTTAGGTTTTCCTTTTATCATAAACAAGCATCCTTACCATCTCTTCCTTGAAATGCATCCGTTGCACCCAATCTAGTCCTTAGATTGTGTTACCGTCCTCGATAAGTCCTTGAGTCACTAGATTCCCTCTTAATGACAATATCATCCATAATCGCATTAACAGTAATGCTGAAGCCCCCTGCTCCTTGTCTTCCTGACATGATTAATATTACACCTCAATATTACTTATTAAAGTAGGTTAACAATAAAGATCTAAATGTCACACTAAAGCCATATTCGGCATGTGGTTTTTATCATTATTAATCAATAACATAAAACGCAGACTTTTATTATTTAGCTGAAATTGCCAACATATCTCACACTGATGTGCGATATATCTTACAAGGAACACAGTTGTTATTGAGTTACGAATAAAACTAAGAGCTTGGGAATTTTCAAAGCAATACAGGTAGCGGCCTAAAGGACATGCTTTTAGCGGGAGCAGGAATTGCGTTCATGCCAACTTGGTCAGTTGCGTCTTATATCAAAGAAGGTAAATTAAAGCACATCCTAAAAGACAGCTATCGCGTTATCCGATCAATGCCGTTTATTCTAGGGATAGATACATGCCTCTTAAAATGAAATGCTTTTTGGACTTCATGGAGAAAATAATTAAAACTAATCCCTACTTCACCCAATTATAAACTAGTGAAGTAGGGTATCGTTCGTATAGTCAAATAATGTGATTTACCAAAGTTATTCACTTTCTAGCGAACTAATTCTTTTCAAGGCCAGTGATTAAAGTTAACAAATTTGTCGTACCAATCTCTTATCATTCAACGACGAATAAGCATTAATCTAACAACTTTGGTGTGTTACCCGTAAAGTCAATCCATGAGTTAGTACCTAAAAGCTCTGCTCCTTCAACACT